>Ga0105053_10000972_pt1 | contig 46475 bp, 38 predicted proteins | sample BON01_FD_78093 | JGI IMG/M metagenome (GOLD analysis project Ga0105053, IMG submission 78093) | Freshwater microbial communities from Lake Bonney liftoff mats and glacier meltwater in Antarctica - BON-01 | ecosystem: Environmental > Aquatic > Freshwater > Ice > Glacier meltwater | place: Lake... | reverse complement strand
GTGTAAATGAGTTGCCATTTGTAGGGCATTAGCCTCCAGTAAGCTCAACAGTGAAACCGGCTTTTCACTAATGCCAGTGGCCCCTTACTCGTGAGTTTTAACATCTGTCATCGGTAGGCTTTGGGAGGACTTTGAGTGGAGATAGCCGTGGGAATCCCTAGTCGGAAGGGACTGCCGCACCCTTTCCCACCTCCTAAACCAACCAAAAAGGGTTCGCAGTGACGATTTAGTCAGTTTTTTAAGACGATCTTAACCCGAACTCAGGTTGACAAGCTTCTACCATACCTACGAAATAACTGATTAAAATCGAATTGCAAATTCGAATGGATTGAAAGGTGTAGTTCAAACTACACCTTAGAGGGGTATCAGCTCAAAGCACACGTGCAATCAAAGCTTTAATGCCTTGCGTAACGATCGATACCTTTACATTTCCAACAATACTAAAAAATTGCGATTGGTTCATAAATGATGTATAATTGCACCAGTATAGGTTGAAGATTAATTATTATGGCAAGACAGAGTATTTCATTTACAAACCCCAATGACGCTTGGTTAAAAGAACAAGTTGACAGCCAAGAATATTCGAGTAAAAGTGAATTAATAAACGATTTAATCAGACAAGCAAGAAAATCACAAGCGCAGATTGATTGGATTAGAGCAAAGGTAGAGCGCGCCGAAAAAAGTGGATTTACAGGTAATTCACAAGAAGAAATTCGACAACAAGCGAAAGATCTGATTAATGGCCGATTATCAACTAAGTAATACTGCCAAAAGTGACTTGATAAGGATTTATCATTATGGTGTTGAAAAATTTGGAATGACTCAAGCAGACAAATATTTTGATACTTTTTTCAAATACTTTGCTATTATTTCAGAACAGCCATATGCCTTTGAGCGTATTGACTATATTAAAAAAGGATACAGACGATGTGCTTGTGGGACTGATAGCATTTACTATAAGATTGAGAATGATAACGTTGAGATTATGGCAATTGTTGGAAGCCAGGATTTAAACAATATTCTATAGTCTATTTAAGTTGAAAATATTAGGACGTTTGCCCTTGTCCTGGGTGTAGATAGTACCTACACCTAGTAAGGGAATTGTGATAGCTACGTGTAGTGTAGGCCTAGAAGGGGCTCAAAGCACACGTGCAATCAAAGCTTTAATGCCTTGTGTAACGATCGATACATTTCCATTATACACCATTAAGTAAGGCGTGGGGATTATTCGAATTTCATGTATCTTTGAATTATGGTGGATTTGATTCAAAATAAAATTGATGAAATAATAGTAGCATGTAAGCAACATCATGTAGAAACTATTTCCCTTTTTGGATCTGCTGCAAAAAATAACATGCTTGAGGACAACGATATCGACCTTCTCGTTGAGTTTTCGGATGATATTGATATTTTAGATTATGCCGACAATTACTTTTCTTTATTGGATAAGCTTCAAGACATTTTAAATAGAAAAGTAGATCTTGTGTCTGGCAAGTCACTTAAGAACCCAGTTCTAAAAGAGGAGATTTACCAGACAAAAGCAGAATTGTATGCGGCGTAAACTACTCAAATACATTCTAGATATCGAAAGTGTAATTGAGGAGATAGAATCTATTATATCCAGTATGATAAATAATTACACATACCTCTTATCATTTCTCCTTCAGGAGAAACAGGAATGAGGCAAATCAAAACAACTATGTGTAATTATTTAATAGAATCAATATAAGTAGAAAACTCAAAATGACTTTTACCTATTTTCTGAAATCTATTTTCTAACCTTGTTTATCGCTCCAAAATCTACAATAACAAAAGCAACAATGTCATCCGTGCTTTCCTGATAGAAGGGTAATGCATAACCATCCGGCGTGTTGAAACCATAGCTACCCCACTTGTCGGTGTCGAATTCTAGTTCCGCTTCCACAATCAAATCCGGATTTAAAATCAACAGCTTGTGTCGTTCTAGGGCTTTATTGTCTTCAGAAGGCCCTTTAATCCTTACCCACCTGAGGACTTTTTCTGCTTGAACGACATAATCTAGCGCTCCATATTTGCTGCTTTCATAGTTGGGAAGGAAAACGGTAAATTCACCCTTGGATTGAGTTGTCCCTTTTTTAAAATAAAGGTTTTCTACTGTGCCAGCGGGTATCCTTTTTTGCTCTCCATTTTGAACCTTGACTAAAGAATCTGAAATAGCAAAACCGATCAAATGAGATTTGTACTGTGGCAGATAAACATGGCTGAAAAGACCAAGTCGGTCGTCCCCTTTGAAATCAAGTATATTATTTGGATAGTAAAAGTTAAAATGGGAGAATTGTTGCGTTACCGTATTAAAAACTACTCCCCACTTGTTATAAGCTTCAAACCCATCCATTATCACGTAGGGGATGTCAACGAAATAGAGTTCATCTCCTGATTTTTGAAGTTTGTTAAACCCCATACTGGAGTAATTGGCATATTTTCTTAAAGGATCCACTGCTGGATGGGGCCATCTGTTAAGTACCTTTCCCTGATAATTGGTACGGATCAATTCTTTTCCTTGGGAGAGTAAATATAGGTATTCATGATCGATATAATGACCGGAAATAAAAGACCCAATGCCATCAGGTCCCTCGGTTTCAAAAGTATGTTGGTGGACCAGCTTTCCCTCTGGATAACTGTATTGGAGCAACCTGTGCTGAATAAATGTAAAAAGAAAGGCACCGGAATCAGTGGCATAATAACGGAAATCAGCCCCCAGGTTTTTGGTAAGGGTATCCTTTTTCAGGTAAAGGGTATCAATTATCAGGTCTTCCAAATTCACAGAAATCCTTTCCTTTTCTGAAGGACTGTTGCAGGAAAAAAAAGTCAGGACAAATAAGGCTAGCACAATAATTTTCATGCCTTTTGTTTTTTAGTCATTATTAATTTATAAAAGTAGAAATTAATTCTGATTTAGGGCATTATTGACAAATAAACTTTTGTCTTGTTATATCGCTGTTTTATTAGAATTCCAATTCCATGGTTATTATTGCTGAAGCCTCACAGGCAGCTCCAGTTATTCTCTAAAATAATTTTTTTATTTACCTTCATTGATCATCCCAATATATGCGTACTGATAGGGGCAGAACAATTAATGATAGCAAATTTGATTGGATAGAAAATTCAGGCCAAAGACTGCTATCTTTAGTGAATAGAAATATCATTAATAAAACCGCAAAACTAACTCACCATGTCAATTTCTTCTAAAAGTGCTGTAGCCAAAGGTGATGGTACTTTTACAATAACCCAAGTCATTGTTTCTGATCCGCAAGCAGACGAAGTGTTGGTCAAAATGAAGGCTGCTGGGCTTTGCCATACCGATTACGATTCACTCAATTGGGGAAAGCCTATTGTGATGGGGCATGAAGGCGCAGGAATTGTAGAAAAAATTGGATCAGCCGTAAAGGATCTCAAAGTAGGAGATCAGGTGATTCTTAATTGGGCCACCCCTTGTATGAAATGTTTTCAGTGCCAGGAAGGAAATCAACACATCTGTGAGAACAATTCACCAGTTGTAGCCGGAGGCAATGGACATACTCCTGGCCACGCAAATTTGGAAAGTAGCCAATGGAATGGGAAAAGTATTGAACGTTCTTTCAACTTGGGTACACTTAGTGAATACGCACTTGTGAAAGACTCCGCAGTGGTGAAAGTGAATGAGGAAGGTCTTAATTTTTCGGCAGCAAGTATCGTGAGTTGTGGAGTGATGACAGGTTTTGGATCAGTTGTAAATGCTGCAAAACTGGAAGCAGGAAGTTCCGCTGTGGTCTTAGGTTGTGGGGGAGTAGGCTTGAACGTGATCAATGCCTGCAAAATTTCAGGCGCAGCAAAAATCATCGCCATAGATATCAATCCTACCAAGTTGGAATTGGCCAAGCAATTCGGTGCAACAGATCTGATTTTGGCAGTTAAGGAAGACAAGGGACTGTTGCTTGCTGCCGAACAAGTGAAATCGCTTTTAGGTGGCCGAGGTTCAGATTATGCCTTTGAATGTACTGCCATTCCTGCCTTAGGTGCGGCACCATTGGCCATGGTCAGAAATGCAGGCACAGCGGTTCAAGTGAGTGGAATAGAAGAGGAAATAAGTATTGATATGAGGCTTTTTGAATGGGATAAGGTCTATATCAATCCCCTATATGGCAAGTGTCGCCCACAGATTGATTTTCCAAAAATTATCCAACTCTATAAAAATGGAGATTTGATGCTGGACCAGATGATTTCACGAGAGTATGATTTAGAGGATTTGCAACAGGCATTTGATGACATGCTTGCAGGGAAAAATGCAAAAGGAGTAATCGTTTTTAAGTAAAGTTAAAACCAATATGAGCAGTTTTAGAACAAGTGAATTGTCCGACAAAACTTTTGAAAAGGATGGTTTGCGTTTCCTCACTGTCAAAACGCCTCACCTGAAAGGCCGGGGAGATATTTGTCTTTTTATACCCACTGGTATCGATAATCTTTCCGATCTGCCTATTTATATTTTACTTCATGGCGTCTATGGGAGTTCTTGGGTTTGGGCGATGAAGGGGGGCGCACATCATACTGCAAAAAGTCTGATAGAATCCGGTGAGATTAGGCCAGCTATTTTGGCCATGCCTTCAGATGGACTTTGGGGAGATGGCTCGGGCTATCTTTCACATAAGGACAAAGATTTTGCGCAGTGGATTGTATCGGATGTTCCTAAAGCTGTTTACGAAAATATTCCCTCAGCAAGCGAGAAATCTCCACTTGGAATAGCTGGTTTGTCTATGGGAGGATATGGAGCATTGAAATTGGGCGCTGCATTTCCGAATACTTTCAAGGCTATTTCTGCCCATAGTGCGATCACTAAATTTGCTGAGATGGAGGGTTTTATAGAAGAACCTCTAGCTGCTTATGATTTAGAAAATTCTGAAATCGACGTCATTGAGGTTATGAGAAAAAATCTAAAAAATATTCCTCCCTTGCGTTTTGACTGCGGAAAAGATGATGCACTGATTGAAGGCAACCGCCTGTTACATGCTCAATTATTGGAATTGGGTGTTCCTCATGACTACGAGGAGTTTAATGGAGCACATGAATGGCCGTATTGGCAGAAGCACTTGGAAAGTACCTTAAGGTTTTTTGATCAAAACTGTAAATTTCAAGGTTGACATTTAGCAAAGTGAATCTGTAAATCTTAAATGAGGTAGGCGGAATTATGCAGTAGGATTCGAAGAGAATGTAAAAATTATTAATTGTTATGAATAGGGCCATTTTTTGATTTAAGGTAACCTCCCATATTCCCAGTCATCACTGCCTTAATTTCAGACATGATAGAAAGGGCTATTTCTTCTGGGCTTTCTGCCCCAATATCCAGACCCATAGGGCCAAAAATCACTTTTTCATCCCCTTTTTGAAAACTTATTCCATTTTTTATTAGCTGTTCTTTTAATTTCAACAGCTTTTTTTTCGGCCCTAAAACTCCGATATAGGGACATTTGTAGGGATACAAGCCTTTTAATATTGCCAAATCGTAATTAAAATTGTGGGTCATTAGCACCACCGCTGTTTGACTGTCAATTGCCAATTTACCTGCCATCTCATCGCCCTTTCCAATCAAAAGTTCTCCCACTTCAGGAAATCGATAGCTAGTGACCAAGTCACTTCTACCATCAGCAATAGTAATTTCCCAGCCCATTACTGAGGCTAATTTCACCAAGGGAATGACATCATTCCCGGCACCCAATATATTAAGTTTAATAGCAGGAGCCATACACTCTATAAAGGCAAAGTATTCGGATTCAATGACTGGAAGGATTACAGATTTTTTGGAAGAAATTACCGATTTAGCTTCATCCAAAACAAAGGATTTTATGTCCAATTTAACTTGGTCAAACTGGTTACTAGACGTTCCATTTTCAGCGTCCAATAGGAGGATGGTACCAGGTTGGGCAGCTCTTTTATGACTAGGATCAAATAAGGTAACCAACACCTTGGGCATTCTGTTTTTAACACAGGCTTTTAGTAGTAGGATGGGATTGTTTTCAGTCGAGGCAATGATGGGTTCGATCAGAATATGGATGATTCCATTACAGCCCAATCCAACACCAAATTTGGCGTCGTCTTCGTCGGTCGTGTCATAGGTGACTAGCATTGCTTGCTGCTGGAAGATCACCAACTGTGCTTTTTTTAAAGCATCCCCTTCCAGGCATCCCCCTGAAATCGCACCAGTTAATTCTCCGTTTTCCGTAATTAGCATTCTTGCACCAGGTTGCCGGTAAGAAGAGCCATCCACTTTTACGACGGTTGCCAAGGCAGTTTTTTCTTTTTTCTTTACTGCAAAAGCATACGCTTTCAGGATCTCTTTAATTTCTTTCATGCCGACTAGAAGCTGTTTCTGTGCAAGAAGGTAATGGGAAATATTTCTCCTTTTTTAAACTCCGTTTGATCCGAAGGAAGGCTCAAAAATGCATCCGCAAGGGCAAGGTGTACCCAATCTCCAGAGCCTGAATTAGCAATAGGGCTAGCCAATAGCTTACCATCCTCAGTGCTGGTCTTTACCAATAAATGATTGGTAACGGGTTTATTGAATACAATGTCCTTGTTTAAATGCGCATAAGTCGATGTATCTTTTATACCCAAATGCTGCTTTAGCCACAATTTAAAATAGGCATGAAAGCAGACTAGGGTAGAGGTAGGATTTCCAGGGAATCCGAAAACAAAATTTTTTCCATGTGTTCCAAATAAAAATGGTTTTCCAGGTTTTTGCTTTACGCCATGGATGTGTATTTGAACGCCTAATTCTTGAAAAACGACTGGTAGAAAATCATACTTTCCCTTAGATACGGCGCCGGAAAATAGCAATACATCGTAATCAGTTAATAATTCCTTTATAGCCGATCTTAGTTTTGCTTTGTCATCTGGTAAGTGAGTGGTTTTTGCTTCAATATTCAAATCTTTCAGCGCTGCCTGTATCATGTAAACGTTGGACCTTCTGATTTGATGGGGTAGAGGTTGGTCTTCAATGGGAACCAACTCGTCTCCTGTTGAACAAATCATGATTTGAGGAGATTTTAGTACTTTTATCTGCGTAAGTCCAGTTGTAGCCAAGACGCCTTTTACTCCGGGATGAATCCATGTTCCGGAAGGTAGCAACTGGTCTCCTTTTTTTGCATCAACACCCTGCTTATGAATATTTTGGAATGGACTATGATCAGTAGAAGCCAATTCTGCTGATCCATTATTGATCGTTATTTTCTCATAAGGAATCACACAATCCGTATTTTGAGGCAAGACAGCACCAGTCATCACTTCAAGGCAATTTTCAGGGTTTTTTAGGGTTTTTTGCTCCTGCCCAGCAGCTTGTATGTCTTCGATGAAAAATCGTTGCTGTTTCAGTAATTGTTGGCTTTGAATGGCAATACCATCCATGGCCACCCGGTCAAAAGGTGGCGCATCACGATCGGCAAAAACACCCTCAGCTAGCATTCTATTAAGACAATTTTCGAAAGCGATACTTTCTTTGCCTCCTGTTTTGGTAAATTTTAAAATTATATTCTGGGCTTCTTCTACGCTTATCATTCAGATTAATTTTTCTTTGAATTCATCCATTTAGGAAAATTTACCCTCCTAAAAATGACATGGATTTTTTGGACCCATCGGAGATTTGGTTTTCAGCCTCGAAACCATCTTTTGCTTTACTCGCAACAGCAGAGAGAATTGTTGATTTTATCGCTGCCTCTCCAGCTCCACTTCGCAAAACATCTCTAAGGTTGCTGACAGGAGGGCCATATAGACAAGTTCTTAACTCTCCCGTAGCAGAAAGTCTAATTCGGTTACAGGTGCCACAAAAGGTACGACTGAAAGCCGGTATAATACCGAAACTTCCCATATAACCAGGTATTTGATAATTTACAGAGGTGCTGTTTGATTCATCCACTATTTTCCTTATCTCGGGAAAGTGATTTTCAATATAACTATAAAGTGCTTTGTAGTTCCACTCTGGGATATCAAATTTATCGGTTCCATTGAAGGGCATTTCTTCCAAAAATCTTACTGATAAAGGATGCTTTTCCGTCAAGTGAATGAAAGGAACAATGTCTCCTATGTTTTTCTTCCCGTCGATTACACAATTAAGCTTTACATTGAAGTCTTGCGCCAACAATTGCTTAATACAGGTCATGACTTCATCAAACTTATCACGTCTCGTGATTTCGTGAAAGCGCTGAGGATCCAATGAATCTAAAGAAATATTTACTTTTTTTATCCCAAGGATGGCAAGTCGACTGATTTGTTCTTTGCTTATTGATCCATTACTGGTTAGTGTTATTTCTTTTAGTCCTTCGTTTTTCGACAGCAATTCTAAAAAATCTAAAATGCCTCTCCTAACAAAAGGCTCACCACCGGTAATTCTTATCTTTTTAACGCCTAGATTTACGAAAATCTTTGTGAGATAATCAAGTTCCTCATAAGTTAGGAGATCTTCCCGTTGGACAAAATTCATTCCCTCCTCCGGCATACAATAATAGCACCTAAAATTACAGCGATCAGTCACCGATAACCTTAGATAATCTAGTTTTCTGCCATATTTATCAATTAGCTCTTGCTGCATAGAATTGTTATTAGGGATTTCGTGTAACCAAAGTTAAGGATGTGCATTTACCCACACCGTTTGATCGGTAAAATATTCTTTTTTCCAAATTGGAACAGTCTTCTTTAGTTCATCTATAAGAAACCTGCAGGACTCAAATGCGTCTTGCCTGTGTGCGGATGAGGTGCCAATGACCACTACAGGGTCTCCTATTTGTTTAACTCCCAAAGCATGTACCATCACTATTTTTTTGAGCGGCCATTTCTTTGCAGCACTTTCTGCTAGTTTGTTCATTTCCGAAATAGCCATTGGTTCGTAAGCCTCAAACTCCAATTTAACAACATCTTTTCCTTGGGCATGGTTTCTTACATTTCCTATAAAAAGGTTCATTCCTCCTGCTTCAGGATGTTGAAGCCATGAATAAATTTCATTTAGCTCAATTTGATCAACCAATTTTACTTTTATCATTTTATCCGCCACTTACTGGTGGGATTAAAGCTACTTCTTTAGCATTGGCAATGGCTAATGTGTCATCAGCATATTCTAGATCAACAGCAATACCAATGCTGCTAAGGTTTCCCATTCGTGGATATTTTTTCAATAACCATTTTTTTAAATCCAATACCGTAATTATTGAGGAGTCTTTGGGTAATTCTAGCTCTTTTTGTCCTACAATGTCCTTGGAAATTCCGAATAATTGAATTTTCATGCCTTAAGTATTATTCATTGATCTAGACTTAAATTTAAGCATAAGCATTCGATAAAGCATAGGGATTGGCTATAATATTAATAGAAAAGGCAATTTAAAATATTTAAAAGTGGAAGCTCAACTACAGTTAAGTTTGCCTTTAAGCCTAAACTACGCTGTCTAAAATTATCATTTGCTAGTTTGACATCGGAAATTACTCGTCCTAAATGTTTGATCTCATTATGGAACCCCAATCAAAAGTTCAAATGATGATATATCCAAAGGACCCTTTTTCATGATAAAAGCCTGTTATTTTATTATCAAATACTACAATTGGTTTCAAGCATTCTCAAATCATCAACACACAAACGGCTAGGTATTGAAGTTGAAATTTTAAAAATACCATTTGAATATAGCGCTAAGCACAACTTTTAGGTAGGGAAATAGATTTTAAATTACTGAAATTAAACCATTTTCAGCATGTAATGGACCAATTATTATGGCATTCGGGCACCAGTAACTTTGGTAAAGGGCTCTATTGATACTAACTGTACAAATGGAAAAAAAGCTTTATTAATGATAATTTGTTAATATTAATTTAAGTAAGTCTTTTTATCAGCCATTTAATTCAATTTTTTGAGAGAATTTTACTAAATTTTTAACTATCTTTTATCTTATTTGTTAAATTTTTTAAAAAATAATATATTATATTATTTTCGGTACGAAATAAAGGTAATAATTGTGTATTTATAGAAAAATTCATTACTTGTGTTGTGATGTTTCTAAATTAACCTATTCAATGAATAACAATCAACCCGTTCCTAAGCTCGTAGGCTTGTTGCAGACCGGAGATCAAAAGGCCTACAATAATTTATACAAGCTTTTCGCTCCGAAAATTTTAAATACATGTAAGAAAATGTACTTAAATCAGCAAGATGCCGAGGAGGTAGTTCAAGAAGTGTTTTTAAAAGTGTGGGAAAAAAGAGTGCAACTGGACAATACCTTATCCTTTAATGCCTATTTGCTGGCTATAATGCGTTCGTTGATATTTAAACGATCCAGAAAACAGGCTTTGGATATAGCCTATCAAAAATACAATATTCATTTTCTAAAGAAGGCAGACAATTGCACAGAAGAAACCATATTTTTCGAAGAGATTAAGTCCTTTTCTACGAAAGCCATCGCTTCTCTTCCAAAGGGGCAACAAGAGGTTTTTTCGCTGAAATTTTTGGAGGATCTGACTGCAGATGAAATCGCTGTAAAACTTCAACTTTCCAAAAGAACTGTGGAGAATCAATTGTATAAAGCGACCAAAGAACTTAAAAAGCAATTAATTTCCAATGAATTGATACCCTACGAATTTCTATTGGTATTGCTAATTTATTAATCAAACAATTAATATTATGTTAATTTTTTAAAAATAACTTTATTTAGTTAAATAAAATGTAAATTTAACACATTGCGTAAGTAAATATAGGTAGTTGAGAATATATACCATATAAACACTAAGGTTCTAATGGATAACTTTACGAAGAAGTGGCAAGATTTTCATGAAGGCAGTCTTTCAACGAAAGAAGCTGTTGAATTGCTACATTTTCTTGAAAGTGACTTGGGAAAAGCAAAATTTCAGAAGCTCCTTAAAAGGACTTGGACGGATCAAGAGGAAGAAAAACCAATACAAGATAACCCTACATTTAAACCTATTTCCACTAGCTTAAACAGTAGCACTACTCAAAGTAAAAAGGGCGATTTTTTTAATAAGTTTACCACAATTAAAATTTCAAGGTTTAAAACCTTCGTAAAGTATGCCGCCTGCCTTCTTACTTTTATTCTTATCCTAAAAAACTTAGATTTTTTACCAGATTTCACGGGAAATGAAATAAAGGAATTACCAGAAACAGTATGGATAAGCAAATCAAACCCCAAAGGGATAAAGTCCAAAATACTGTTACCTGATAGCTCTAGGGTCTATTTAAATGCGGGAAGTCAAATTAAGTACCCGGATAACTTCATTGAAAACAGGCATGTGTACTTAGAAGGGGAAGCATTTTTTGAAGTTTATGAGGACAAGGAACACCCTTTTGTTGTCGAGGCTCTTCATGTTAAAACCCAAGTACTAGGTACTTCATTTAACATAAATTCTCTACATCCTGGATCCGTTGAAATAGGACTTGCCACAGGATCAATAAAAATACTGAATGCCACCACTGGCAAAGAATTACTACTTGCCCCCGGAGAAGGGAGTAAAATTATCCCTGCAAATGATGAAATGGAAAAGTATAAGGTAGACCCTGAAACGATTTCTCAATGGAAGGAGGGCATTCTCCATTTCAACAATGAAAACTTTGAAAGGGTAATAAAGAAATTAGAGAATTGGTATGGAGTGCAAATAAATGTCACAGGAGAAATCCCGAAAGGAACCTGTAACGGAACTTTTCAAAAACACACCTACTTGACCAATGTATTGAAAGTGCTAGGGCACGCTTTGGATTTTAGCTTTGACATCGACAAGAATCAAGTAACAATAAATACAAAAAAGTAAATGGATAAATAGATAGTAATAAAATTAGTTCTAACCAATACCCAAAATACCATGAAACAAGTTTTATTTAAAAATTTTAATGCCCTAAAGTTTAGATTACTAATCGTAGGGTTGTTAAGCATAATCACAATGCTGCCTGCATTGGCCGCCAATACTGCTAAGAGTATTGAGGACGTAAAGATTAAAATGGACTTCCTAGAAGGAAATTTGAAGGATCTTTTAAGTAACATAGAAAGTAAAACCGACTATAGGTTTTTTTATACCGACCAAGCGATAGTAGATAAGGATGTTCTTACCCTGGATCGAAGTAAGGGATCTGTAGCCGATATATTAAAGGATCTTGCAAGATTGAAAAACCTACATTTTAAACAAGTCAATAACAATATCAGTGTTAAATTTTTGGAGAATAAAGCCATAAATACAAATGTTGAGATTGTATTGAATGAGGCTGATATTGCCATAAGTGGTAAGATCACAGACGATAATGGCCAACCCTTACCAGGCGTTGCAATCTCTATAGTTGGTACCTCCATTGGTACTATTACAAATATTGATGGTGATTTCACCTTAACTGTTCCTGAGGATGGAGTATTAATGGTTTCCTATATTGGTTTCAGTACGCAAAGGATTCAAGTAAACTCAAGATCTATTTTCAATATCACGTTGGAAGAAGCCATTGCTGGATTGGACGAAGTGGTGGTAACAGCCCTTGGAATAAAAAGAGAAGCAAAAAGCCTTGGATATGCAACCTCAACTGTAGAGGCTGAAGAAATGACGATCAATAGGACGCCAAATTTCATCAACTCTCTTCAAGGAAAAGTAGCCGGAGTAAACATCACATCCATGGGGTCAGGACCTCAGGGAAGTAGTAAAATCAGGATCAGGGGAGTATCTTCTTTTGGCGGCAACAATTCACCGCTTATTGTTGTGAATGGCGTTCCAATCGACAATACCAATTATGGTGTTAGCGGGGATGTATCAGAAGTGGGGAGCAATAGAAAATCGGATAGTGGTGATGGATTGAGTAGTATTAATCCGGATGATATTACTTCCATGTCTGTTTTGAAGGGTGCCGCAGCTTCCGCTTTATATGGGGCAAGAGCGAAAGATGGTGTCATTATGATTACGACTAGAAATAGGTCAACAGGATCAGGAATACAGGTGGAACTAAATTCCAACTTTACGAATGATACCCCTTTAGATTTTACGGATTACCAATATGAATATGGTCAGGGTGAAGGAGGTATAAGGCCTAATTCTCCCAGACCTGTATCAGGTGTTTGGAGTTTTGGAGAAAAAATTGAACCTGGAATGACCCAGATTCTTTTTGATGGTATAGAAGTACCCTATATAGCCCAGCCAAATAAAATAAGAGATTATTACAGAGACGGATCTACATTTTCCAATACCATCACCCTTTCTTCTGGTGGGGAGAATGGTGGGTTTAGTCTGTCAGTGGCAAATATGGATAGCAAAGCCATCTTACGCAATTCTGATTACAACAGGAAAACAATAAACCTAGGTTTTACACAAAATATTAAAAAATTAACCGTTTCAGGTAATATAAATTATTCCAAGGAAGACAGAACCAATCCGCCAAATATCGCAGAGCAGGACTTTAGTCCGGTGGTCATTTACACACTGGCAAGTTCCATGCCTATGGACTTATTGGAAGAATATGCTTTTGATGAAAATGGGGATGAATTTACCTATTCCAGATTTACCAATAGAACAAACCCTTACTTTGCTCTTTCAAGGTTTGAAAACAATGTCAGAGACAGGGTCTACGGCAACATTACGGCCAAATACGATATCACGGACTGGTTGTACCTGCAGGGACGGTTTGGACAGGATTTTTACTCCAGGGATTCTGAATACAATCTACCGACTGGATCACGGCGGCAGTCTTCACCACCTCCTGGTTTCGTAAATGGTCAGTTTGTACAAGACATCAGAAGGTTCAGAGAGGTCAATGCAGATTTTCTATTGGGATTAAACAGGTCTTTTGGCGATTTGGGATTATTGGTAAATCTGGGTGGAAACCAGATGTACAGACGAATGGATGTCAACACGCTACTTGGTGAAAATTTTTATACCCGAGATTTATATACCATAGGCAATTCAAGCAAGATCACGACCGATTATAATATTTCTGAAAGGCAGGTAAATTCACTTTATGCCAGTACGGAATTGTCCTGGAAAGGCTTTCTATATGTTAATGGTACGGTTAGAAACGATTGGTTTTCTACCCTTTCACCTGCCAACCGAAGTATCGTCTACCCATCCCTTACTGGTAGCTTCGTGTTTTCTCAGGCCTTTGAAAACCTTCCCAATTGGATCACTTTTGGTAAGGTCAGGTTAGCCTATGCAGAAGTGGGTAGCGATACTGATGTTCAGCCTTATGCCAATAATTTGTTTTACAATATTAACCAACAACAGTTTCCAAACTCAAACGGAATTGCACAACCAGTCGGGTCGATTAGTGGGTCAGTAGTCCCTAATGCTAACTTAAGGCCGATGAGGGTACAGGAACAGGAAATAGGTTTGGAGATGACGCTGTTTGATAACCTACGTTTTGAAGTGTCCTATTACGATAAGTTGTCCTCAGATCAAATATTACAGGCCCAGATTTCAGATGGCTCTGGCTATATTAATCAACTGATCAATGTAGGAGAAAGCCGAAATGTAGGAGTAGAAATGTTTGCAGCTATTTCACCTGTAAGAAGCCAGAATTTTGAGTGGAACATTTCTGCCAATGCCGCCTATAATCAATCTGAGGTTTTGAGCCTGGGGGATGATGTGGAAGGTTCTTTTATAACAGTTGGTAATGCAGAGTTTCATGGTGAATTAAGGCAAGAGGTGGGCAAGCCCATGGCACAGCTATACGGGTGGGGCTATCTTCGTGATGAGCAGGGAAGGCAGGTATTTGATGCGAATAATGGGCGCCCACTAAGATCAAGCGAGCAATTAAATTTTGGTACGGCCATACCTATTTGGGTGGGAGGATTAACCAATAGTTTCAATTATAAAAAGCTTAGTTTGTCCTTTTTGATTGATTTTAAGTTGGGACATAAAATGATATCAGGTACCCACATCAATGCCTACAGGCATGGATTGGATAAAGCTACCCTGGTAGGAAGAGAAGAAGGAGAGGTAATAGGAGTTGGTGTCAATCCCAATGGGGAAATAAATCAGGTTCCCTCACCTATTCAAACTTACTATGAAACAATCCGCTCCGGAAGGATGTCTGAGCAGTCGGTATTCAATGCAGGTTCCTGGCAACTTCGCCAATTGACTATGGGATATGACCTTACCAGCCTTATTCCTGAAAATAAGTTCATTAAAAGCCTGCGGTTAAATCTCGTTTCTAATAATGTGGCAGTACTAAAACAATGGGTACCTCATATTCATCCTGACCAGAATGGTATCATCTCAGACAATAGGGCAGGGCTTGAAGCTACGGGCTTGCCTGTTACCAGAAGTATTGGTTTTAACCTAAACGTGAAGTTCTAATGGTTATGCGACATCCAATCAAACATGAGTTACAACTAAATTTATCAGTGATGAAAAAGTCAAAAATACCTTATATCTATCATTTCATTTTCCTCCTCTTTCTGGCTTCCTGTGATTCGGGATTTGATGAAATGAATACCAATCCTGTACGCCTTACCTCGATTGATCCTGCTTTTCAGTTGAATCAAGCCATTATTTCCAGTTCTCCCGGATACAATAACCTGACCTATGAAACTACCATAGTCAAACAAATGATCACTCCTTTTCAAGGAGTGGGAACCGGTGGAAATTTAAACCAGGACAATAGATCGGCTACTGAAGGAAACTGGAATAATGGCTACCGGACAGTTTTAAAGAACCTGATAGATGGTTTATCCAGTCTTGAAGACACGCCATCCCGAACAAACATGCGCCATATACTTCAAATTTGGAAAGCACATACCTTTATCATGTTAACCGATACCTATGGGGATATTCCCTATTCTGAAGCAGGTAAAGGGTACATTGATGGTGTGGTTTTTCCAAAATATGATGCTCAGGAAAGCATTTATACTGGAATATTAACGGACCTGGAGGCAGCAGTGCAAGGCCTGAATGCTTCAAATGATGCAATAGGTCAGGAAGTCATGTATAGTGGGAATGTGGAGCAATGGAAAAAATTGGGAAATTCCTTAATGCTTCGCGCAGGTATGCGTCTATCCAAAGTAAATCCTACCATGGCAGCTTCTTATGCCAGCAAGGCTATTGCAGGTGGCTTGATGCAGTCCAATGATGACAATGCCGTAGTACGACACAATGCAGATTACCGAAATGGTGTTGGAACAAATTTAAATGGAGGACAAGCGCCTTTTTACTATTTGGATGAAGATTTTGTGGACTTCCTTAAAGCGAACGATGACCCTAGATTAACTTCAATAGGGGTAAGGTATATAGGTGCATTAAGTGGTGGTGAGCAGGTGGAAGCCAATGCCAACAGGACTTTCGAAGCACAAGTTGGAATGCCTCAAGGTTATGACAATACCACGATTATACCCGTGGTGGCTGGTGCAGGATTGGCAAGTCTTTTTAGTTACAGCCAGCTTGACAGGACCCGAATGGGAAATCCTGAAGCGCCTAATTTTCTGGTAACCTACTCCCAGACCTTGCTGCTATGGGCGGAAGCTGCTTTCCGAGGATGGGCACCTGGAGATGCTGAACAGTTGTACCATGATGGAATAAGGGCGCATATGGAGCAAATGGAGCTATGGCCAAACAGTACGCCAATTTCTACGGAAGAAATTGACGCATACATTGAAAATCATCCTTTAGAAGCTGGAAAAGAAATTGAACTTATCAATACCCAATACTGGGTATCTTCTTTTCTGATTGGCCACGAAGCTTGGGCTAACTTTAGAAGAACTGGGTTTCCGACTGTAAATCCGAATCTATATCCAGGTAGCGATCTTAAAGACGAGGATTTTATTCGGAGGCTTACCTATCCGGACTCAGAGTTGACAGTAAATCAGGCCAATGTTGACCAGGCTACAAGCAGAATGGGACCAGATATTCTCGATACCAGGGTTTGGTGGGATGTGAAACAATAAATACATTAAAATAGGCAATGAGTTTCTATTGCCTATTTATCAATTAAACTTTATCCCGGATTATGTAATAGAATGGCTATTGCATAATCCGAGTTACTATAAAGGAGTTGAAATTCAATCAAACCCAAAATATTAAATAGCGTGCCTGTTTTATATTTCGAGGTAAAGAAAGTATAGCTTAAATGAAAAAAATTAAAAAAAGAATTAAAGATGGTGAAACATTGGCTGGCTGTTGGCTAAATCTTGGCAGTTCTGTGACGGCAGAAATTGTTGGATTGTCAGGTTATGACTGGGTCCTGATAGATTTGGAACATGGGGCAGGGGAGCAAACGGATCTTTTGCACCAGCTTCAAGCATTGGAACATACACCGGCTGCAGCTTTGGTCAGGGTGGAAAGCTACCAAAAAGAAAGAATCCACCGAGTACTTGATTTGGGAGCTAATGGAGTTATGGTCCCTCGTATCAAATCTGCAGCTGAAGCAAAAGCTGCTATTGCTGGGATTCATTATCCACCAGCAGGAGTTAGGGGTGTGGCCAAAATGGTTAGAGCAACTGGCTTTGGGAAAAATTTTGATGCCTATAAAGAAGGGACTTTGGATAACCTACTTGGGGTTATCCAGATCGAAACAGTTGAAGCTTTAGAGGAATTGGATGAAATAGCAGCACTTCCAGGAGTGGATGTGCTTTTTATTGGTCCGGCAGACCTTACCATGGCCCTGGGAATAGATGGCGATTTATCACACCCCTTATTTGTTGATGCGGTAAATAAGATCATTGCAGCAGCGGAAAATGCAGGAAAGGCTGTGGGTATTTTAATTTTTGATCCCAATGACTTTGAAAAGTACAATGCCATGGGGATTCAACTCATTGCTTGTGGGGCAGATGCCACTTTTGTAGCAAATGGCGCAAGGACGCTTGCCAGTAAACTAAATTCGTCTAAAATAAAAAAAGAGTAGGTAAATGCTACATGACCCTTTAATTATTTTAGTAATTGGTATGGCCATCGTAGTTGGTGGCATTATTGGTGGAAAGTTAAATCCTTTCATAGCGCTAATTCTAGCCGCATTGGTTGTTGCATGGTTGACACCTACCGTAGCAATTGTTGAGTTTGCTTTAAGCAAAGGCCAATCTGAAGCCGCTGCCAATGCCTTAGCGAATACTTCTATAGGTGAGCGGATAGCTCAAGCTTTTGGGAGTACAGTGGGGAAAATTGGTATTTTGATAGCCATGGCAGCGATTATAGGCAAGGCCATGTTGATAAGTGGCGCAGCAGAAAGAATCGTAAGGTCGATTCTGGGAGTAACAGGAGAAAAAAATGCACCACTGGCATTTTTAAGTGGAAGTTTTTTTCTTGGAATCCCTGTTTTCTTTGACACGGTTTTTTACCTGATGATACCATTGGCCAAAGCCATGGCCATGCGGTTAAAGCAGAGTTATTTATTGTTGGTATTGTGTATTACGGCAGGTGCGGCAATGGCAAATTCACTGGTTCCACCTACACCTGGCCCTTTGTTTCTCATTGCAGAGATGAACATACCTATAGGTATGATGATGGTCGGAGGCTTCCTCGTAGGCTCAGTAACCATTACAGCCGGTTACTTCTTTGCTGTTTGGGTCAACAAACGAAACCCCATTCCCCTGCGGGAATCATTGGATGCGCCTTTAAGTGAAATTGAAGCTTTGGCTAACAAAGACGCTTCCCTGTTACCTTCATTGGGTATTTCCTTATCACCTATTTTGGTACCGCTTTTACTTATTACGGGAAGTGCTACAATTAACACCTTTATGGATGTGAATGCATCAGGAAACAACAATCTTTTCTTAGTATTTCTTCAGTTCTTTGGTGAAAAGAACATGGCCCTGATAATGGGAGCTATGGCAGCACTATTGACCCTATTTCTTCAAAAAAATAAAGCCAAAGATGGAATGAAAGGTGCAGTTCAATCCGCTTTAACCAGCGGTGGTGTTATCATATTAATTACAGCTGCCGGTGGCGCTTTTGGTGCGATGCTACAGCAAACTGGGATTAGTTTAAGGATTGCAGACCTTACCTCAGGTTATCAAATGGCCCTAATTCCATTGGCATTCTTCATTACAGCACTTGTAAGGACCGCTCAGGGATCAGCCACTGTAGCCATGATCACTGCCTCAGGAATTTTATCAGGGATGTCTACCACAGGTTTAGATTTTCACCATTTGTACCTTGGATTAGCCATTGCGTGTGGATCTAAACTCGTACCATGGATGAATGACAGTGGATTTTGGATTGTGTGTAAAATGAGTAACCTGACAGAAAAGGAGGCATTGAGAACCTTTTCACCTTTGCTCACAATCATGGGCATCGTTGGCCTAATTACAATTATGATTGCCGCAAAAATTTTCCCTTTAATTTAACAATGATATAAACCCAGAATATTATGAAAGATATCCTTAAAATCCTTCAAAGAAGAAAATTTATGAAGCTATTTGCGTCTGGTACTGCAGGAGCTTTAACCACTGCATCAGTGGCCATGGGTGCAGGTAGGTCTGAATCCAGGCCATCGGCTAAAAATATTATGCCTGCAAAGAAGCTATTGATGAAGGTGGGCTGCCAATCGGGAGGTACTTCCGAAGAAAACCTGGCTTTTAAGGCCAGACATGGTGTTTATAATATGGATGGTGGGATGCCAAAATTTATCCCGGGGAAAGGTTGGGATTTAGAAGACTCACTAAGAAAAAGAGACGCATGTGAAAAGTTTGGGATTAGTTTGGATGCCTACCACCTTCCGCTGACTTCTGCCGGCATTGACCGTGTGCTCGTTCCCAATATCATGCTAGGAAAAAGTCCTGAAAGAGACAAGGAAATAGAAATGATCCAGCAGATGATCGAAGTATCTGCAAAAACGGGTGTGAAGTTGTTGAATTACAATACCACCATATTGCCTGTACTTAGGACTGGAAAAACCATTGATCCAAAGCGAGGAAATGCTTCCTACAGTACATGGAACTATGAAGAGGCACTTAAAAGGGAGCAACCAATGACCATCGCAGGGAATGTTGATGGAGATGAAATCTTTGAAAGAATCGCATATTTATTGGATAGGATTGTACCTGTGGCGGAGGAATATAAAGTTCAGTTGGGAAATCATATCGCCGATCCACCAGTGCCTGACCAATATAAAGGGATAATGAGATGGAATAGTCCCGAAGTTTTTGAAGGTATGAAGAGGTTTGCTAAATTGTCTGACAGTCCTTACCATGGGTTTAATTTTTGTATTGGATCCATTGCTGAGGGGTTAAGAGATCCTAAGAACGATATCTTTCCAATCATAGAATGGGCGGGTAAGCGAAAACAAATATTTAATGTTCATTTGCGAAATATCAAAGGAAACTATAACAATTTTCAAGAAGTTTATCCAGACAATGGGGAAATGAATTTCTTTCATGTTATGCGCGCTTTAAGGGAGGTGGAATTTGATGGAATGATAATGCCTGACCATGTGCCCCATCATGAGGCAGAAGGGGCAGGTTCTCAAGCATTTTCCTTCGCCTATGGGCACATAATCGGTATACTACAAGCTTTAAAAGAAGAGGCCTGATTTCTTAGAATTCGGATTCATGGTGCCTGTTCCGACTTTAATCGGGAAGTGATTCCATCACGTAACAGAATGTCTATCGCATATTTCGGGTTGAATTAAAAGCAACTATCAATACTATAAAATAAGTGACAATTTTAAATTAATAAAGAGCAACTATTATGAAAAAAGTAGGATTTATAGGATTGGGAATTATGGGTAAACCCATGGCGATCAATTTAATCGATGCAGGCTACAGTTTAAATATTTTAGACAGCAATAAAGCTACTAGAGACTTAACCCAAAAAGGAGCAACTGCTTTTTCCACCTGTAAAGATGTAGCAGAAAATTCAGAAATTATTATTACCATGCTTCCAGATTCTCCAGAGGTAAATGAAGTGGTTTTTGGTGATAAGGGTGTTTTGGCTGGAATCAAATCGGGAAGTGTATTTGTAGATATGTCTACTATCGCACCATCCACGGCTAGGGAAGTGGCAGAAGCCATGCTTATCAAAGGAGTGGATGCTTTAGATGCTCCTGTCTCAGGAGGTCAGGTCGGCGCTGAGACTGGAAACCTTTCGATAATGGTTGGCGGAAAACAATCGGCTTTTGACACCGTGAAACCACTGTTTGATGTGATGGGCAAGAGCGCAGTACTTATTGGAGATGCAGGAGCAGGTCAATTAACGAAAGCCTGTAACCAAATGATCGTTGGAATGACCATACAAGCTGTGGCTGAATCTTTCACATTGGCCAAAAAAGCTGGCGTAAACCTCGAAAAAATGCGAGAAGCACTTTTGGGTGGCTTTGCACAAAGTAGAATTCTTGATTTACATGGACAAAGAATAATTGACCGAAACTTTGACCCAGGGTTTAAATTAAAATTGCACCGAAAAGACATGAATATAGCCTTAATGGCGGGAAAAGAATTCAAAGTGCCATTGTATGGATCTGCTTTAGTGGCAAGTCAAATGGATGCCGCTTTAGCTGCGGGATGGGATGAAAAAGACCATAGTGCATTGGCTTTGTTGATGGAAAAATTATCCAATGTGGACTAAACCTTCATTTTCTTAAATTATGAATAAAGATTTTTCAGGTAGAGGACCGATCATTAAAGAAATGATCATTACCCCTATCGCGATTACGGATCCGCCTTTATTAAATGCAGCTGGATTACACGCACCTTATGCTTTGCGCACAATTGTGGAGTTAGTGACGGAAGATGGAATTATTGGGATCAGTGAAATACCTGGAAATGATGCCATCAATAGTTCTTTGGCTGAGGCAGCTAAAATCATCATTGGAAAAGATGTTTATCAATTTGGCCAACTACAACAGGCGCTTAATGCCCATTTTGGTAAAGATACTACAAGGGACAGGGGAGATGCACCATGGGATCAGCGAAAGCTTGTTCATGTTTTCTCGGCCTTGGAAGTCGCCTGTCTTGACATTATTGGCAAGGTGGTTAATCGGCCAATTGTAGACCTTTTGGGAGGAAAAATGCGAGATGCCGTACCCTTTGCTGCCTACTTGTTTTATAAATACGAGGGAGCTGGGGGAGATTTGGGATTTGGGAAAGAAAAATACGCTACAGGTTGGGATGCTGCCAGGCAGGAAGCAGCTATAGATCCAAAAGGAATCGTAGCCCAGGCCAAGGCCATGTGTAAACACTATGGTTTCCAATCTATAAAGTTGAAAGGAGGGGCATTTGAACCTGAACAAGAAGTTGACGCAATGTTTGCTTTGCATGCCGAATTCGGAGACAATATGCCTCTTAGGTTTGACCCCAATGCCATTTGGAAACCAGAAACAGCTTTGAAATATGGTAAAAAAATGGAGCCAATTCTAGAATATTTGGAGGATCCGGTACGTGGTCAGGAGGAAATGGCCAAGTTAAGACAACGGATTAAAACGCCTTTGGCTACCAATATGTGTACCACTTCATTTGATGAAATACCTTCAAGTATTCAATTGGGAGCTGAGGATATTATTCTAAGTGACCATCACTTTTGGGGTGGCTTAAAGGCTTCTATGGAATTGGCAAAGCTTTGTAGCACTTTTGATCGAAAACTATCCATGCATTCCAATAGTCATTTAGGTATTTCGCTGGCGGCTATGGTACACTTAGGAGCTGCCTTGCCGGAAGTTCCTTATGCACTAGATACCCATTATCCTTGGCAGTCAGAGGAAGTGATTACAGGTGGAAGTATGGCTTTTGAAAACGGTGCTGTTGAGGTGCCAAATGGTCCTGGATTGGGGGTAGAATTGGACCGAAAGGCTTTAGAAAAACTCCACCAGCAATATCTTGACAGTGGATTATCCAAAAGGGACGATCAAATAGAAATGAGAAAAGTGCAAGCAGACTGGACTTTTCAAAAGGTAAGGTGGTAAATAGACCTCTAGGTTTATGTTTCACGTATCCCATCTTGGGTGAGGTACTAAATGTGTTTTTTAAATAAACTGACTGAGTATGAAAAAGTGGATGACGATAAAAGCCTTTTGTGTAATTTCTTTTTTCTTACTTCTAACCATACAAAGTGAGGGGCAACAGATTAGCAAGGAAGAAATGCTATTCCTTACCCCAGAGTGGAAAGGGGAACGATTTGAAGATGGCCGGCCTAAAGTTTCTGAGGCAATATTAGAACGTATGAAAGCTGTGACGCACGAAGAAGCGTGGGCAGTTTTAAAAAATGAAGGCTATAAATACCAGTATGCGGAAAACTGGGAAACGATTCACCCGGACAGTGTATTGGTGGGCAGGGCACTTACAGCGACGTTTATGCCTGGAAGGCCAGATATCCATGACGCCATTGACAAAAGAGGAAAAGCGGAAGGAAAACGTGGACAAAATAGTTGGCCTGTTGATCTTTTAGTGCCTGGAGATGTTTATGTAGCCGACCAATTTGGCCTTCACATTGGTGGACCTACAATCGGTGATAATGTTGGGAATGCGATCTATGCGAAATCTGGAAATGGTATCGTGTATGATGGAGCGATCAGAGATATCAATGGCTTGAAAGCCATTGGAGGTTTTGTGTCCTACTTTAGTAGTTATCATCCTTCGCATCACAACCAGTCAGGAGATCTAAATACCATGCTAATTGGAATTAATAAACCTACCAAAATCAGACAGGTAACCGTTATGGCAGGGGATGTAGTATTGGGCAGAGATGGGGCGGTTACGTTTATTCCGCCCCATCTGGCTGAAAAAGTTATCCTTACATCAGAAGTAGTTCGTCTTCGGGATATGTTTGGTCATAGTAGGCTTAGAGAGGGGATTTATACGGCAGGGCAGATAGACACCCGTTGGTCGCCTGAGATAGAAAAAGATTTTTCTAAATGGCTTAACGATCATATGGATGATTTGCCTATTCCTAGAGATCAAATTCGAGAAATTCTTCAAAACAGAACTTGGTAAATTAATCTCTTTTATAGTTTGGGTCTTGCAATAGATTGGTATTGAATGGCCCATTGGCATGGAAATTTAAAGTGGTGAAGGTTTAGCACCTTTATAATGATTTCGAGTAAAGTAAAAATTGACTGACTTTTAAGTTTATTGACCAAATTTTAATTAGTAACGATTAACCCAAAATAATTTATCATGACTAAAAACATACACCGAAGGTCCTTTCTTTCCAAAGCGGCATTGACAGGGCTAACCGGAACAGCCTTTTTGTCCAACTATGGTACAACGCTCTCTGCTGCTGTGGATAAAATGCCCACCCATTCTAATCCTTCTTCACTCAAAATTACAGATGTGAAATGTGGTTATGTACGAGGCGCTTTATATGTTAAAATTTACACCAATCAGGATGTTGTGGGCTGTGGTGAAGCAGTAGACGCCATCCACGGTACTTACCACCTGGTCAAAAGACTAGGCGGACAAATTAAAGGCGAAAACCCACTCAATCCAAACCGACTTGCGGAACAATTAAGAAAAGGCGCATTTTTTGGAGGTGCTCAATCCGGTGTATTTGTGGCAGTTCTTACCGCAATAGAGACTGCCCTTTGGGACATTACAGGCAAAGTATTCGGTGTGCCTGTTTACCAGTTACTAGGCGGTAAATTCCGAGATAAAATCAGGGTGTATTGTGACACAGCACTTTATACCGCCACCAATCCAAGTCCCCAAGATTATGCTGAAGCAGCTAGGGGAGCTTTAGATAGAGGCTATACCGCAGTAAAGTTTGATGTGGACGATGGTGGGGATCCCAACAAATACGATCGGTTCAATTGGACAGCAGGGCCTGCTGAAATTGACCGTATGTACAATGCCATTGCTGCTGTGAGAGAAGAAGTGGGCAAAGGAATAGATATCTGTGTAGACATGCACGGTAGGTATGATTTTGTAACGGGAGTCAAGATGGCCCAAATGTATGAAGACCTTGACTTAATGTGGTTAGAAGAGCCAATCCCTGCTGATAACCCCAATCTGTATCAAAAACTCACCCAACAAACCAGCACTCCTATTTGTACAGGGGAGAATGTTTATTTGGCTTACGGTTTTGTTAATCTACTCACTGAAGGAGGAGCAGATATAATCATGCCGGACATACAAAAAGCTGGTGGTTTGGGAGAAGCCCAGCGAATAGCAAACCTTTCAAATTTATTTTATGTACCCTTTAGTCCTCATATGGTTGCCTCATTTTTAGGGGCGATGGCTTCTTGTCATGTATGCGCTTCCGTTCCAAATTTTCAAATTATGGAATGGCAAATTTACATGGACACGGATCAGATGTGGCAGGACATAGTGACCTACGACGGTGAGAGAACTTCGGATGGATTCATTGCCCTCTCCGAAAAGCCCGGGATTGGAGTGGAAATCAATGAGGAAGGCATGAGAAAATATGCAGTTAAAGACATTCCTTTTTTTGAATAGTATAATTAATTAAACAAATAACTATGAAGCCAATTAACAACCCAAAATTTCGTAACCTTTTCGATGTTCCTAATTTACCAAAAAAAGAGGTGACGCAACAATCAACTAAACCTCAGGAAACTGAAATTCCTGACAGAAGGTCATTCCTTCAAAAGGCAGCACTAGGAGGCTTAGGCCTTGGTGCATTTATGTCCATGCCAATCGAGGATACCCTTGCACATTCCATGCAGAACGTCAACCGGAATTCTAATCCATCAGATTTAAGAATTACAGATTTGAGAATTGCAGAAGTTGCAGGTGCACCTATGCGTTGCCCGATTATCAGAATTGATACCAACCAGGGGATATATGGATTAGGAGAAGTGCGTGATGGTGCCAGCGCCAGATATGCATTGGTGCTTAAAAGCCGTATCTTGGGAGAAAATCCATGCCAGATAGAAAGGCTTTTTAAAAAAATTAAACTTTTTGGAAACCATGCCAGGCAGGCAGGAGGTGTCTGCGGGATTGAAATGGCCCTGTGGGATTTAGCTGGAAAAGCTTATAATATACCCATTTATCAAATGCTTGGGGGTAAATACAGGGATTCCATCCGCTTGTATTCAGATACCACTAAATCCAATGATCCAGAAGTATTTGCAGACCGTATGAAAGCAAGAAAGGATAAAGGTTATACCTTTTTAAAAATGGACTTCGGCGTTGAAATGGTAAAAGACAATAACGGATCTGTGGTCAACACCAAAGCATTTGAAAAAGGAAAGGCTTGGGATTCCGAGTATGGGAGTTATGGCCGAACTGCACATCCCTTCACAGGAGTTCAACTTACAGATAAGGGAATAGCTGAAATGGTAGAATTCGTTGCCGCAGTTAGAGATAAAATTGGTTATGAGATACCTTTAGCAGCGGATCATTTTGGCCACTTCGATTATAAAGAATGTATCCGTTTAGGTGAAGCATTAGAACCTTATAGATTAGCATGGCTTGAGGACATGGTCCCTTGGTTTTATACAGAGAAATGGAAGCAAATAACGGACGCCATCAAAACACCAACACTAACAGGCGAGGATATTTTTCTGAAAGAAGAGTTTATCAAATTGATTGATGCAAGAGCCATTGATATGATTCAGCCTGATTTGGCATCCTCAGGAGGAATATTGGAAACAAAGAAAATCGGTGATTACGCAGAAGAAAAAGGAATACCTATGGCCATGCATTTTGCAGGAACACCAGTTTCCTTTATGGCAAATCTTCATTGTGCAGCTGCAACTGAAAACTTTATTGCGCTGGAACATCATTCTGTGGATATCCCATGGTGGGAAGACATGGTGAAGAATATTCCCAAACCTTTGGTTATTGATGGTTTTGCTAAAGTGCCGGATGGTCCTGGACTTGGTATAGAACTAAATGATGAAGTCATCAAGCAACACTTACAAGAAGGTACTGAGTACTTTGCACCGACTGATGATTGGAATACCGACCGCTCTAATGATAGATGGTGGAGTTAAATGCTAATCTCAAAAATTAACGATCTAATAATTTAGATTGAAGACTGGTTGTTTTATTACTTTCTTTTCTAGAAATTCACATTTTAATACCATTAAACCCGATTATGATGAAGAAGATTACGCTTGCTTGCCTCGTATGTTTATCTGCTTTTACTTTGGAGAGTTTCTCCCAACAAATTTCACCTACAACAGATCAAATCAAAGCATTGACTGTAGAATGGGATGGGGAAAGGTTTCCTGACGGAAGGCCAAAAGTTTCAGATGAATATCTTGAAAGACTCAAGGCCATATCTATGGAAGAGGCTTGGGGAATTTTGAGAAACAAAGGATATAACAATCAGTTTGAAAACGATTGGATTATTTTAGATGAGAATGAAGTAATGACAGGTAGAGCTGTAACCGCTCAATATATGCCTTTTAGAGAAGACGTTAATAATCTCGTAAAGAAGGTAGGTAAAGAAGAGGGGAGAGCCCAATCCGGAGGAACCAATTCCTGGCCTATCGACGGTTTGGTTGAAGGTGATATTTATATCGCTGACAGCTATGGCAAAATTGCTGATGGTACCTTGATTGGTGACAATTTGGGAATTGCCATTCATACCAATTCTAAAAGAGGTGTCATATTTAACGGATCCGTTAGAGATATGGCTGGTTTAGATAAGATTGAAGGTTTTAATCTTTGGATTAAAGGACATGATCCGTCTTACATTCAGGAAATGATGCTTACTACTATTAATTATCCTATCAGAATAGGTAGGGCCACTGTTTTACCTGGAGATGCAGTTTTAGCCAATAAATGGGGCGTTGTATTTATACCTGCCCATTTGGTTGCTGATTTGGTGATTAATGCAGAATTTACTGCGTTAAGAGATCAGTTTGGACATCTTAGACTTCAGGAGAAAAAGTATACTGCAGGTGAAATTGATAGTCGATGGAGTGATAAAATTAAAAGTGATTTCTCGACTTGGTTGGAAAGTAAAAATGATCTTCCAATGAGTAAGGCAGAACTTGATGCCTACTTAAAAGACAGAAACTGGTAAACCATTTAAAAACCCTCCTTTGGAATTCCTAGGGAGGGTTTTTTTAATGCCTTATTGAGTAAAAGCCAAGTTGTTTAACTAATATTCAATTAAACCATTTGCTGAGATTTATAGCTTTTAAGGTGATCCCATCACGAAATAGGGCGGCTATTGCATATTTCTGGTTAAACCTATGTATAGGTGCTTATTGGTTGTTTGATTTTTCTGAAAAATCTCGAATAATTTGGTCTAATTCCTGTGATGAATCCATGATGAAATTTAATATTTCTTTAAGTTTGTCTCCTCTATAATCCATACTTTTCTGAAGATTTATGAGCCCCATAATTCTAGCAACAGGAGCGCAAACCATGTACGATTGTTTCCATACAATCTCTCTTAGCTTTTCATTTTGTTCCTATTTGATTGGGAAACTATCACCCCCTTTGGAATCTTCCACTCTTATGATTTCTGTTACTACATATTCGCTTGCCCCACGCCAAGAAATTGGGTTGAGGTATTCTTTGTACCTAAGTTCTACAAATTTACCCCCTGAGCGTTCTAAAATTATAGCCAGAGAATCTCCTTCTGCGCTAAAGCGAAATTCATTGCTTTGAAGGGCTCCAGGGTTAGGGCTTTGAAATCCATCTTGAACTAACCTTCCTTCCCAGGTCTTGAAAATAAACCCTTTCTTTTCAAAGTAGTTCAGATTACCGGCTTTCACCCCTTCAGCAAATACAAAATAATACCTCCACCAGAATACACCAACAATAATGATAAACACCAATACTGAAACCGGACCAATAAATTTTTTCATTTTGATTTTAATTGAAGTTAACCGAGGCCAAATATACTAATAAATCACAAATTTTGTATATTCAGACATTATTGTACAAACCCAAATTTATATGAGTACTACGCTGATTATTATAATAGTTGCCGTCGTTATTGGCTTGTTTTTAGTTTCACTTTACAACAAGCTTGTAGCGTATAAAAACAACAGAGAAAATGCATTTGCAGATATTGATGTTCAATTGAAGCAAAGACATGATCTGATTCCACAACTTGTAAGTAGTGTGAAAGGGTACATGGACCATGAGTCAGGTGTATTGACCCGGGTAACTGAGGCTAGATCTAAGGCGATTAATGCAACCTCAATTGATGGGAAAATTGCTGCTGAACAAGAATTAGGAGCCGCCTTACAAGGCTTGCAAATTCAGGTTGAAGCTTATCCGGACCTAAAGGCCAGCACCAATTTCTTGCAATTACAAAATGAAATTTCAGATGTGGAAAACAAGCTTGCAGCTGCTAGAAGATACTTTAACTCTGCCACGCGAGAATTTAACGTTGCGGTTCAAAGTTTTCCGTCCAATTTAATTGCTGGAATGTTTGGCTTTCATACAGAAAAAATGTTTGACGTGGGTGAGGTTGAAAGAGAACGTCTTGACAAAGCCCCTGATATTAAATTTTAGATTGTAAATGGCAGAATATATTGGTATTCAGACCCAAATCAGGAGAAATAATGCACGTTCTGTCTTACTATTAATAGGTTTTCCACTATTGATTTTGGCTGCGGTATATGCTTTTTTATACCTTACCATTCCCCAGGAGGAGTACAATGTTTCAATTTCTGAAATGTTTGTGGATACCATCCCTGGGGTACTTATAGCCGTAGCCGTCTGGTTCGTTATTGCCTTTTTATTTCACTCTCGAATGATAAGTGGTGCTGCAGGCTCAAGGCCTCTTGAGCGAAAGGAAAATATGCGGGTATACAATTTGGTAGAAAACCTATGTATAAGTAAGGGAATGAAAATGCCAAAAGTAAATATCATTGAAGACCCAGCTTTCAATGCTTTTGCCAGTGGCATCAATGAGAAAAGTTATACCGTAACGCTCACCCGAGGAATTATGGAAGCGCTCAATGATGAAGAACTTGAAGGCGTAATCGCTCATGAGCTGATGCATATAAGGAATAAGGATGTTCGCCTTTTGATCATTTCCATCATTTTCGTGGGAATTTTCTCTTTTGTTGCCCAAATATTATTTCGGAGTATGCTTTTTGGAGGGGGTAGAAGGAGAGGAAAGGGTGACAACCGTGCCATGCTAATTGCTATGGTCATTGCCATTGTGGCCTATTTGTTGAGTATGCTTTTCCGTTTTGCGCTATCCAGAAAAAGGGAGTACATGGCGGACAGTGGTGCTGCAGAAATGACGAGAAATCCACGGGCTTTGGCTTCCGCATTGCGGAAAATAGCTGGTAACTATCAGGTAAAAGGAGTGAAAAGTGATGATGTTGCCGAATTGTTTATTGAAAACAGACCAGATAAATCATCTGGCATAATGTCTTCAATTTCTGGGTTATTTGCAACCCATCCTCCCATAGAAAAGCGCATTGAGATTTTAGAGAATTTTTAACATCGAATTATACTGTATTTATAAACCATGGATTTTATTGATTATTATAAACTGTTGGGTATAAATAAGACTGCCACACCAGAAGAAATTAAAAAAGCTTACCGAAAAATGGCCAGGAAATACCATCCCGACCTGAACCCTGATGATAAGGAAGCGCAAAAGCATTTTCAGGCGGTAAATGAGGCCAATGAAGTACTAAATGATCCTGAGAAGCGAAAGAAGTATGACCAATACGGTGAAAATTGGAAACACCAAGAAGCCTACCAAAAATCAGGTAATGCCGGAAGAAGGGAATCGCAGCAACAATACAGCAATGCTGATTTCGAGCAAGCCTTCGGAGAAGGAGGTTTTTCAGATTTCTTTGACTCCATGTTTGGGGGCGGTGGTGGTGGTAGAAGGTCATCCGGTTCTGGCATAAAATTCAAAGGACAGGACCTGCATGCCACGCTTGAACTTCAATTGCGTGATGTCCTCGAAGCGGACAAAAGAACGCTTGAGATCAATGGGAAAAAGATAAGGCTTACCATCAAGGCAGGAGTTGAAGATGGTCAAACCATTAAAATTAAAAACCATGGAAGTGATGGTGTAAATGGAGGGCCTAAAGGTGATCTTTATATTACTTTTAAAATAGCCCCTGATCCTGAGTTCAAAAGAGAAGGTTCAGATTTACATAAAGAAGTTGACATCGATTTGTACAAGGCCATTTTAGGAGGGGAAATAATTGTTCCCACCCTTACCGGAAAAGTGAAATTAAAACTAGCTGCTGGAACACAAAATAGCACCAAAGTGAAATTGAAAGGGAAAGGTTTCCCAGTCTATAATAAAGATGGCGTCTTTGGAGACTTGTATCTGACCTATGTGGTGACAATACCTAGTACACTTACAGCAGAGGAGAAGAAACTATTTGAACAATTGGCTAATCTTAGAAACCATGAATAATTTAAGTGATGAGCATGTTTCACTGGATCAGTTTTGCCAATCCTGCAATATAGAATTGACATTTGTCTATTCGCTCGCAGCGCAAGACCTGTGTGAAATAATTGTTATTGAGGAAAAAAAGTACGTTTTACAAGAGGATTTAGCCCTCTTGGAAAGACTTTCAAGGTTACATTATGAAATGGAAATAAATTTGGAAGGTTTATATGCTATCGTCCATTTACAGGAAAAAATTGAAAGGCTAAAGGACGAAGTTAAGTCTTTAACAAGAAAATTGGATAGCTACTAGTAAAGCCAAAAAAGTAGGTCGTACCAGGCTCGAACTGGTGACCTCTGCCCTGTCAAGGCAGCGCTCTGAACCAACTGAGCTAACGACCTAAATTCAGATGCAATTATACATGATATCGTTGGATTTGACAATACATATTGGGTAAATATCCTTTAAAATAAAAAAGGATAACCCGGATTGTGTACCTAATATTGCCAATTGTATATTTAAGGGATTAAAAAGTGAGCACGAAAGAGGTTTCCTTAAAAGGTACAGAATGCACCCTAATGTTGCCACCATGCAAATGCATGATCTGTTTTGATAAACTTAGCCCAATACCTGTTCCTCCGTTCTTGGTGGTGAAAAAAGGAACAAAAATTTCATCCATCTGATCAGCTGGAATACCAGGCCCATTGTCCTTAACTTCTATGTATTTTCTTCCTTGCGCGTTGATGGCAGCCATTATTGTCAGCTCACCATCATTTTGTCCCTCAACAGATTGGATAGCATTTTTTGAAAGGTTGATCAGCACTTGTGCAATTTGCTTTTCGTCAATGTAAAATTCCAAATCTTCAGGTGCTACCAATACCTTAAATTCCAGCTTTCGACTGTTATTTTCCATCCGCATCAATACTTTCAATCGCTCCAATAATGTTTTAATATTTACCAAAGATTTATCAGGATTTGGAAGATCCAGAAAACTTCGGTAGGACTGAACAAAATCCATTAAATCCTCCCCCTGAATTCGAATTACATTTAGCCCTTTTACCGTATTTTTAATTTGATCCTCACTCAAATTTTCCCATTGTAATTCTCCCTCTTCAATTTTAAAATATTTTGACAATGACTCTGAAATTGAAGTGATAGGAGTGATGGTATTCATGATTTCATGGGTAAGCACCCTTATCAGGCGGACCCATGAGTCTGTTTCTTTTTCATCCAATTCTTTATTGAGATCTTGAACTGTCACCAAAAGAAGGGCTTTGCCCTCCAAATTGATGGGGACAGCTTTGAAAAACAATTGGTTCTTTTCACGTTCATTTACCAATTGGTAATACTTTTGTTCAAAAGGTCCAATGTTATCTATCAGCTCAAACAATTTTAGATCAATTTGGCGCAGTTGTTTGACGTGCAATAATGGTCTGAAGTTTAGCAGTCTTTCCAGAAAGGGGTTTGAATATAGAATATGTCCTTTTTTATCGATAGTCATTATACCAATATCTATCTTTTTTAAGATTTCCTGATAATACCGTTCCCTGATTTGCAACTGCAACTGAACGTCCTGGATCAATTGGTTCACTCGGTTAAGACTGGTATTTAGTTCCTTAAATGATTGAATAGAAACCTTTTCTGGAAAGCGAAGGGTAAAATCTTCATTTCTAATGGCATCAAAAAAATAAGCGATTTTCCTGTTGGTTTTATTTATATAAGAGATAAGAAAGTATGTTTGAGAACCGATACTTATAAAAAATGCCCATCCAACCCAAAACCATTGAACCATAAAAAAGTAAGCGCTTCCCAAGGCTGCTAACGTGATCAATAGTACCCTCATGATCATTTGAAAATAGAAATTTCTGCTGGCCATCAGTCTCTGGATTTTTTTATTTTATTGTACAATGTTTGCCGGGAAATGCCAAGGCGTTCAGCTGCCAGGGTATAGTTCCCGTCACATTCTTTAAGCGTTTTTTCTATCATCAAGGCTTCCATTTCTTCCAATGAACCTGGGAAAGAATCAAAAGAGGAGATAGCGGCTGAATTTAAAAAAAAGTCTGAAGGTTTTAGCACATTCCCTTCGCTCAGTATCACTGCCCTTTCCATGGTATGCTGTAACTCTCGAACATTTCCTGGCCACTTGTATTTCATCAGCTTTTCTTCGGAAGATTGGTTAATGCGCAATCCAGGCTTCCCATATTTATGCATAAACTTTTCTAAAAAATATTGACACAAAACCATTATGTCCTCACCTCTTTTCCTCAAAGGGGGCACATCGACATGAATGGTGTTGATTCGGTACATTAAATCTTCCCTGAAAAGCCCATCACCCACCATCTTTTCCAGGTCACAGTTCGTCGCACATATCAATCTTATATCTACTGAAACTGACTTATTTGATCCTACTTTTACTATGGTTCTATTTTGAATAGCGGAAAGCAACTTGGTCTGCATTTTCAACGAAAGATTGCCGATTTCATCCAGAAACAAAGTTCCCCCATCCGCAGCCTCAAATTTCCCAGTTCGTTCTTCCTTGGCATCCGTAAATGCTCCTTTCATGTGACCGAATAGTTCACTTTCAAAGAGTGTCTCTGAAATGGAGCCCATATCCACACCAATAAAAATTTCTCCACTTCTTTTGGAACAACGGTGTATTTCTCTTGCAACAAGTTCCTTGCCAGTACCATTTTCACCTGTCACCAAAATGTTGACATCCGTTTGGGCTACTTTTCTTGTCAGCTTTAAGGCAGATTTTATGGCTTCAGATTGACCAATTATAGCATGATTGTGTTGGTTAATTACCTGCTTGAGGTTATGTTCCTTTTTTTGAAGTTCGATTACTTGTTTTTGAGATTTTCGGAGTTGGTGTGCTGACCTGACGGTAGCCAGCATGCGTTCATTACTCCAAGGCTTCAAAATAAAATCTACCGCTCCATTCTTAATGGCATTTACTGCCAGGTCTATGGAACCATAGGCGGTCATCATTATCACAGAAATGAACGGTGCCTTCTCCTTGATCTGATTGAGCCAAAATAGCCCTTCATTTCCAGAATTTACTCCCCCAGAAAAATTCATGTCCAGCAAAACAATATCTAAATCAGCAAAACCAGGATAAGACGGAATTTGATTGGGATTGGAAAGCGTAGCTACATGTTTGTACTCAAACTGTAATAAGATATCCAAAGCACTTAACATGCTCTTGTTATCATCAATCACCAGAATTTTAGCATCGATCATCCTTATTTCAAATTAGTAAATAGTTAAAACTACAATTCAGATTGTCAACCTGCTAAAAAGTGTCAAAATTTTTGACAAATCACGTACAATTATTTTACATATGGGTTTAAATTTTATGAAATTTATGATGTATATAACTGTAAATCAATGATCTAATATTTATGGCATGAGGGTGGTATAGGTGTTTGTCAGAAATATTAAAGTATGGCACTAAAATTAAAAGCATTTCTACTTCTACTAAGTTTTTTTACCTTGAAGGTACAAGCACAAGCATCCTGGTCTTTGGAAGAGTGTGTGGCTTATGCAATGGGACATAACCTTGAAGTAAAGGATTTTGAATATGTTTCCCAATCAGGAAACGAAAATTATAGACAATCCATTAGAAACCTTCTTCCACGGATAGATGCCTTCACTGGGTATAACGTAAATTATGGAAGAAGTACTGATCCATTTACCAATGATGTGGTTACCAATGAGTTTTTTTCCAACGGTTATTCCTTAAGTTCATCTATTGATTTGTTTCAAGGGTTTTTAAAAATCAATGCCATCAAATCCTCTCGATTTATTTACGAGGCGAGCCTACAGGAAACCTTGCAACAAAAGTATTTGCTGGCTTTTCGGGTGATGCGGGCATTTTATGATGTTCGTTTTTTTGAGGAATTGGTAGAAGTTGGTAAAGGACAAGCGAATCTTTCGCAAGCAAACTATGATTTGGTGAAAAGACAAATCGAATTGGGCTTAAAAGCAGGAGCTGATCTTTATGAATCAGAATCCCTTTTATTGTCAGACAAACTTAACCTTACCCGAAGCGAGAACAATTTAGAAATAGCCAAGCTTCAGTTGATGCAAGCCATGAATCTAGCCGACAGAGAAAACTTCTCAGTAGAAAACAAAAAGAATGTGGCTGGTTTTCAGCTGATTTTTCAAGCCATCCATACCGATTCCATCTACCAGCAAGCTGAAAGTTTTTTGCCTTTGCTTAAAGCACAAGAATACCGAGTAAGTGCAGCCAGAAATCAGGTGGATGTTTCCAAGGCTTTTTTGTATCCTTCGCTTACCCTTTTCGCAAATATTGGAACAGGCTATTTCCAAACCACAAGGGATTCTTTGGGTAATACGATAGAATTTAGAAATCAGATCAGAGACAATACCTATAGAACCATTGGCCTGAGTTTAAATATTCCGATTAGTAGGGGATGGACAACAAGATCACGAATAAAACAAAGTAAAATTGAACTCCTAAGGACAGAAAACAACTTGGAAATTCAAAAACAAGAGGTATACAACGATATTCAGCAATTGGTAGTAGAAAACAAAGCTTTGAAAAATGAATATACCCAAAGCCTTCAAAAAGTAAAGGCCCAAGAGCTCACCTTTACCATTGCACAAAGGCGGTATGAAAAAGGCCTAATCAGTATATTAGAGCTTACAAGTGCGAAAAATTTATTTTCTGCTGCCCAGAATGAAAATTTGGAAGTTGGCTTGCGTTTAGAAGTGAATAACAGTACCATCGATTTTTACAGGGGATTGTCCCTTTTTAACATTCAATAACACTATGGATATTATACTTGAAAAGAAAAAAGGGTTAAGGCCTAAACACTACGGATACATTGCTTTGGCGGCCTTGCTGATTTTTGCAGGTTATCAGCTGTGGTTCACCAATGCCGTTTCCACATTCCGAACGGAAAAGGGTAAACTGTCCATAGCGGAGGTAGTTGATGGGAAGTTCGATGACTATATCACGATCAATGGTAGTGTAGCACCCATTGCTACGATCTATATGGATGCTTATGAAGGTGGTCGTGTTACGGAAAAATTGATTGAAGAAGGGGCTATTGTTGAAAAAGGGGACATTATCCTGGTCTTGGAAAATAGAAGCCTGTATGAGCAAATACTTGCCAGCGAAAGTAACTTGGCCTTAAAGCAAAATGACCTCCGTTCAACAAAGTTAACATTTGATTCCAGACAGGTGGAAGGAAGAAAATCACTTGCTACAGCCAGTACTAATCTACACCGGTTTAAAAGAAACTATGAGCAGAACAAGTCGCTATACGAAGAGGAATTGATTTCTAGGGAAGAATACCTTATAGCACAAGAGAATTATGAACTCTCTGAAAAGCAATTTGACATCATAAAACTACAAACAGAACAGGACAAGGAATTACGTGAAACTTCGCTAAAGGGCTTAGATACTGATCTGGAGCGGATGGAAAAGACTTTGTCTATGGTTTATGAACGATTGGATCATTTGAATGTACGGGCAACAGCAGACGGACAATTGGGATTTTTGGATGCGGAAATTGGTCAAAGCATCGCTCAGGGAGAGCGCATAGGTCAGATCAATGTCTTGACTGACTATAAGGTTGAAGCAGATATAGACGAGCATTATATTGACAGGATACAAAGAGATTTGATGGCCCTATTGGAGCGAAACGGTAAAGATTTCGGTTTGCGGCTTAGGAAAGTTTATCCTGAAGTTAGAAGTGGAAAATTTAGAGTAGACCTTGTTTTTACGGATGACAAACCTGAAAATATTAGAACAGGGCAAAGTTATAATATCAAACTTCAACTCGGTGAGTCTTCCGATGCCATGTTACTGCCCAAAGGAAGTTTTTTCCAAAGCACGGGTGGGCAATGGGTCTTTGTTGTGAACCAGGACGGAGACGAAGCGGTAAGGAGGAACATCAGAATAGGGAAACAAAATGCCAGGTATTATGAAATATTGGAGGGATTGCAACCTGGAGAAAAAGTGATCACCAGCAATTATGACAATTTTGGTGACGCCGATCGAATAGTTTTGAACTGATTACTTGAATATGGGCCTTGTGCCTAAAATTATATAGATAAAACACCTGACCAAATGATAAAATTCAATTGAAAAGTTATGATAACCATTAAAGATTTAGTGAAAAGTTTCCGGACTGAAGAAGTGGAAACCCTTGCCTTAAACAAAGTTAACCTAAAAGTTGAAGCGGGAGAGTTTGTGGCCATTATGGGACCATCGGGATGCGGAAAGTCTACTTTGCTTAACATCATAGGCATGTTGGACAACCCTACCGAAGGGAGCTATAATTTTGCTTCCAATGAGGTAGCTGGGCTTAGAGAAAACCAAAGAACGCAATTGCGAAAAGGCAACCTGGGTTTCGTTTTTCAAAGCTTTAATTTAATAGACGAATTGACCGTTTTTGAAAATGTAGAGCTACCACTTATTTATTTAAAGATGGACAAGGCAGAACGCAAGGAAAAGGTGATGAAGGTTTTAGAACGAATGAAAATTGCCCATCGTGAAAAACATTTCCCCCATCAATTGTCGGGTGGTCAACAACAGCGGGTGGCAGTAGCAAGGGCAGTGGTAACCAAACCCAAATTGATACTGGCAGATGAACCTACGGGTAACCTGGACTCTAAAAATGGCTTACAAGTAATGAACCTGCTCACAGAACTTAATCAGGAAGGCACTACTATCGTGATGGTGACGCACTCAGAACATGACTCTCACTTTGCACATCGGGTAGTTAACTTATTTGATGGTCAAATAGTGACTGAAAGCCAAAACAGGGCCATGGGTGCTGAAGTGTAGTGTGTCAGATTTAAAATTTCTTTTTATTTTCTTCTCCTAGACTAGAAAAATTCAATAATGTTTAAGAACTACCTTAAAATTGCCTGGCTTAGTCTTCTTAAAAACAAGACCATATTCACCATCAATACCCTAGGCCTAGCTCTGGGTATAGCTTCATGTGTCATCATTTCACACTTTGTGATAGATGAATTGAGTTATGATCAGTTCAATGACAAGGCAGACCAAATTTCCAGAATAGTCTTTAGAGCAAAAATAAATGGAGAAGAAATAAAAGAAGGAGTGGTGATGGCTCCAGTCGCTCAGGCCCTTAAGGATGACTATCCTGAAGTGCTGGATGCTACAAGGATCCGAAGACTGGGGACGCCAAAAATAACTATAGGTAATCAGTCTTACAGGGACGGACGATTTGCTTACGTAGATCCAAATTTCTTCCAGATTTTCAGTCTTCCTATTGTTGAAGGAAATACTGCTAACCCATCCACTCATGGGCTTAGTGAAAATGATAAAAGTTACTATTTAACCGAACAGATTTCCCTCCGAAGGAGGAAATAAGGGAAGGACAAAAACCAAAAAATTATGTACAGAAACTATCTAAAAATCGCATGGAGGAATATCCGAAGATATAAACTTCATTCCTTTATTAACATTATTGGATTGGCTGTTGCTTTCTCCATAAGCATATTGTTGTTTTTGGTGGCTTACTTCCACTTTAGCTTCGATTCATTTCACAAGGATGCAGACCAATTGTTTAAAATGTCCCGCTTTACCAACGCGGCACAGGGGATCAATATAAGTTCCAGTATGCCATTGCCGCTAGGTTCAGTTTTAAAAGATGAAATTCCGGAAATTGAGACTGCTGTAACCCTACAAAGAGGCATGCCAGAAAACATCCAATATGGGGACAAAAACATAGAGAAGATTGTATCACGAACAGATGCTGAATTTTTTGAGATTTTCAATTTTCCACTCTTTGCAGGAGACAAGAATACGGCGCTTTCTAGCATTTATAATATCGCTTTGAGTGAAAGTACTGCCAAAGCAATATTTGGAAATAAAAATCCGATTGGAGAAGAGTTGAGCGTAGGAAAATCAGGAGAACAACAATCCTACACCGTGTCTGCAGTAATTGAAGATGCTCCAAGAAATTCCAGCATCCGTTTTGATGCGGTGGCTCGAATTGAGTCACTACCTGATTTTGCCGTCAATAAAAACAACTGGGAAATCAATTCTCCCAATCTGTATGTTAAAATTTCCAAGAACAGCAACCAGCATACGGTTGCTGACAAGTTAGTCTCTGTTGTTGAAAAATATTATCCAGACCAATTGGCCCTGCTTAAAACCGAACATCCTGAGGCAAGAGAAACCAATGATCTTTTGAGCCTAAACCTTACCGCTATCGACCAGGTTCATTTTTCAGGTGAGCGAGGTGCTCCAAAAACATTGATATATGCCATAGCAGCTTTAGGGTCGTTTATCTTGTTGATCGCTTGTTTCAATTTTGTAAACTTGAACATGGCACATTCCTTTAAAAGGAGTCGAGAACTTGGGGTTCGTAAAACTTTAGGGGCTTTTAAAGGTCAATTACTGTTACAATTGTGGGGCGAGGCATTTCTTCTTTATGCCATAGGTTTTGTACTAGGATTGGTTCTGGCAATTCAAATGGTGCCGATGTTCAATGCTCAGTTTGGAGGAGGTATTCAAATTGACACCTTGTTTCAACCTGCTTTTATAGCCATCATTGTTGGGATCTTTTTGCTTGTTACATTGATTGCCGGAGGCTATCCAGCTTTAAAAATGGCCAATTTCGGATTGGTGGATATCCTGAAGGGAAACGTATCAAAGAATCGCCCTGGTGCGCTTCGCAATTCTTTATTGGTGAGTCAGTTTGCAATTTCCAGTTTGCTGATATTTGTAAGTGTAATTGCTGGTCAGCAGCTGAATTTCTTAAAGGATAAACCTATTGGTTTTGAAAAAGAACAGGTCATCAGTATTCCAGTAGGAAACAAGGAAGAAGGTAGAAAAGTACTTTCCCGATTGCGAAATGAACTTGCCAGTGATCCTGACATCGTTTCGGTATCAGGAGCGGGAGGCAATTTGGGAAGGGGACGAGACCGAGTAACTTCCAGAGAAAATATTGATTTTGTTTACAACCAAAACCGCATTGACACGGATTGGGTCTTGGTGGATTTCGACTATCTAAAAACATTGCAAATTCCCATCTTAAAAGGAAGGGATTTTAGTACCGACTTTGCCACGGATACCATTGATGCTGTTGTGGTTACCGAAAGCTTTGTCAAGGCCATGGGCGAGACAGACCCAGTTGGTAAATATTTTGGCGGAAAAGACGAGCAATCAGGTAATCGGATTATAGGCGTAGTTCCTGATTTTTATTCCTATTCTCCTTCCGATAGGTCCTTACCAATTGTTATGCACCTGTCTTCCACTGACCCTTTCAATTATATATTCCTAAAAGTGCAATCAGACAATCCGAGTGCTATTATGGAGAAACTTTCTTTAGTCTGGGAAAATATAACCACTGATGCTGACTTCAAAGCCTCTTTTTTGGATGAAAACCTCCAAGCCTGGTACGAAGTAGAAAGTGTTTTGACCACTACTTTCGGTTTCGCCTCTGGGATTGCCAATTTCCTCTCTTGCTTGGGTCTGTTTGCCATTTCGCTTATGGTCATAGAAATCCGAACAAAAGAAATCGGCATTCGAAAAGTAATGGGTGCTTCTGTTAAGGGAATTGTAAAAATGTTCTCTTTCCATTTCATAAAATTGGTTTTTATCAGCCTTCTAATTGCTACTCCCTTGGCCTGGTTTGCCATGCAAACCTGGATAGAAGTGTATGAACACCGCATAGTCATTAGCCCTTTTACATTTATTGGGGTGGGACTTATGGTGACACTTGTTGCCTTACTTACCGTAAGCTTCCATGTAATTAAAGCAGCCCTAACCAACCCCGTAAATAGTTTACGGTCGGAATAAAATAGTATAGATTTCTCAGGTTTCAGAGACTTGTAGCATCTTCAAAAATTGACAACCATGTTTAAAAACAACCTAAAAATCGCTTGGCGCAATATAAAACGTAACAAAGGCTACAGCTTCCTGAATGTTAGCGGTATTGCTATTGGTCTAGCTTCTTTTTGGTTGATTGCATTGTATGTGGCCGATGAACTTAGTTATGATCGTTCGTTTTCCAATGCAGCGCAAATATACAGGGTCGCACAACACGCAAGTTGGGACAATGGTAACATGGACATCGCCATCACATCACCACCTTTTGCAACGGCACTAAAAAATAAGTTTCCTGAAGTGGAAGATGCCGTAAGAATAGGCATTGAGGGTGGTGATTTGATACAGTACGATAATAAAAGCATAAAGCAGAAGGGCATTTGGTATGCTGAGCAAAGATTTGGGGAAGTTGGTAGCTATTGCGGCTCTAATCGCTTTTCCAATTGCATGGTTTGCTATGGATAGGTGGTTACAGGACTTTGCCTACCACATAGAAATTAAGTGGTGAATGTTTGTGCTGTCAGGGGGTATTGCAGTTGCAATAGCCATGATTACCGTGAGTTTTCAAGCCATTAAAGCAGCTTTGGCCAACCCCGTAAATAGTTTAAGATCTGATTAATAAAGTAACACCGAATTATCGGGAGCATTAAGGAAGAAAGGAAAATTTATTTATTTTTTTCTTGATTAGCCAATAAAAAAAGCAAATTAATAACAATTATAAATTAAGAAATAATGCTGAAATATTACTTCAAATTTGCATTAAGAAACTTCAGAAATAATAAAATAATTTTTGGAGGAAGTCTTCTAACCTTATCCTTGGGTGCCTTGTGTATTTCTTTATTATATTCTTATGTACCAGATCAATTAAACATGGATGGGTTTCATAAGAATAAAGATAATATTTATGCAATTACCATAAAGTCATCACCCAAGAGTTTGCCAGAAGTTTTCGATCCTACTTTATATCAAATTATTGATTACAATGATTATCCTGAATTGAGAAGCCATACAATATTGCTAAAATATGCTGATGGAGAATTATCATTTACATATGAAAACACTACTTTTTCAGCAGAAGGATTGGTAACAGATAGTTTATTTTTTAAAGTTTTTGACTTTAAATTAAAAATAGGGGATGTAAATAACCTCCTAAATGACCCTGATGCTATTTTATTGACAGAAAATTTTGCTAAAATTATTTTTGGAGAAGAAGATCCTATCGGTAAAACCATAGATGTAGGTAACAGAAAGGTCAAGAAATTTACAGTAAAAGGAATTTTAGACAATGTACCTTATAATAGTTCTATAGAGTTCGATTTTATTTTGCCTCAACAATATAACGATCTTAATTTTTTCAGTAGAATGGGTGGTAGTTTTATTTTGGTAGATAATAGCTTTGATGAGACTTTATTTAAGGAGAAAATTATTCAATTTGAAGATAAATACAATCGATTTAAAGAAAGTACAATGAGTATTTTACCCTTTGATTATAGAGAGATAAACAAAAGTGGGGTACAAAGCCTTGGTATTTTTAGTCGTACAGTAAATGAAAAAAATCTCTACATACAAATTATGATTATGCTGATTATTCTCACTATATCTGCATTAAACTTTTCTAATCTACAAATTATAAATACCAATTCCAGAATTAAGGATACAGCTTTGAAGATAGTAAATGGTGCGAATAAAAATCACGCAGTAAAACAAATGTTAGTAGAAATGCTGGTTTTGGTTACAATCTGTACGTTTATAACAACGATAGCCTATGTTTCGGTTTTACCGACATTTACAAGCTTCACAAAAATTAATCTTTCACCTTCACTGTTGGAAATCATTAAAATAAATTGTGTTGTCCTTTTAGTAATAGCTACGATTGGCATGATTTATCCATTTATATTAGGAATCAGAATTCCTTTAATCAATGGATTAAGAAATATGGTTTTAAACGAAAAAAAGCTTAAAGGAAGGGGAATTATTGTTGTTTTTCAATATGCATTAGCCTTTTTATTGTTGATATCGTCTATGGTTGTGGCTAAGCAATTGTCTTTAATGCTGCATATGGATCTGGGATTTAATCAAAAAAATATAGTGAGTACTCAATTGTGGACTATACCAACAAATATTGAATCTAAGGAAGATGCAGATGAGTTCCTAACAAAAATAGATCTAGGCAAGAATGAACTAGCAAGTAATAGTAACATCAAATCCTTTGCTAAAGGAGATAAACCTATTGATGCATTTACGATGGATTGGAAGAAAAAGAATGATGAAAATGAACTTGAAACCCATTATATGTTAATGGTCTCTCCCAATTATGAAAAATTATTAGGATTGAAATTATTAGAAGGTCGTTTTTTTGACGATAATATGGATCCTTCCCATGATACTAAGGTTGTAATTAATGAAGCTGCAAAAAAATATTGGGATATTATAGATATTAACAGTAGTATAATGGAACATGAATCTTGGGGAGATTTTGAGATTATAGGTGTTGTACAAGATTTTAATTTTAAGCACCTTTCTTCGATAACCCAACCATTAATAATGGTATATATGGAGGATGTTGAAGACCCTTATCTTATTGAATTTCATGAAGGATCAGTGGAAAGTGGGTTAGACTTTTTAGAGCACTTTTTTAAGGATCAAAATCCTCAATCATCGTTTAGCTACACTTTTTTAGAAGATGACGTGGCATCACTCTATCGAAAAGAAAAACAATTAAGTATAAACTACATATTGTTTACGGTTATTGCGCTGATTATTTCCGTAATAGGACTTTTTACTATTGCTATTTATGATACCCGACGTAGGGTAAAAGAAATAGCCATCCGAAAGGTAAATGGAGCTCAGATTTGGGAAGTGATTTCCCTTTTGAATATAAGTTTTATAAAATGGGTTGGATTGGCATTTATTATTGCAAGTCCAATAGCGTATCTATTGATGCAAAATTGGCTCGAAAATTTTGCTTATAAGACTAACATAAGTTGGTGGATATTTGCCTTGTCTGGTGGGTTTACATTAATAATTGCCTTATTGACGGTGAGTTGGCAAAGCTACAAAGCAGCAGTTGCAAATCCTGTTAAAAGCCTCCGTACCGATTAAGTTTCACGCTAACACTTTACATTAAAGGAGTGAGAATAATTGTATTGAAATATTGAAAAGAGGCTTAAATAGTTTAATCATCAATTGAATTATTTCTAACTCGGTGGGATGGAGATAAGGTTAGAAAAACAAGGGAAATCATGTACAAAAACTATCTGAAAATTGCCTGGAGAAATCTTAAACGTAACAAAGGCTATTCGGCCATTAATATAGGCGGATTGGCACTCGGTATGGCTGTAGTCATTGTGATTGGCCTTTGGGTGATCGATGAGTTTACTTTCAATACCTATCACAAAGAACATGATAAGATTGCCCAGGTATACAATAGGGGTAAAAACCTTGATACAGGTGAAATCGGCTCATTTCCATCGACCCTATATACTTTGGGAACAGTTATAAAGGAAAACTATTCAGATTATTTTGCCCAAGTAATACGGGCTACCTGGGTGGGAAATTATGTAATTACCAATGCAGGTGAAAATCACACCCAAACGGGACAATTTATAGAAAGTGAAGCCCTGGAAATGCTCTCTCTGGAAATGATCAAAGGCTCTTATTCGAGTTTAGATGAAATGAATGCCGTAGTTTTATCTGAGTCAGCTGCTGTGGCCATTTTCGGTGAAGAGGATCCTATTGGCAAATCCATAAAGATCAACAATGAGATGGATGCTGTCGTGAATGGAGTGTACAAACAACTCCCTAAAAACAATAGCTTTGCCTATGTGAAGTTCTTCGCCAATTGGGAATTGACAGAAGCAAACGAGCCTGAAAGATTTGAACGCATCAAAACGGTATGGGACGATTGGTCTTTCCAATTGTATGTGCAGTTACAGCCTGAAATAGATTTCGAAACGGCTAATAATGCCCTAAAAGATTTGTACGCTAGTTATGGGCCTTCTGAATCTTCTGAGGGGTATGAGAAACGTGGCCTGCATCCCTTTGCTTATCAGATGGACAAATGGCATTTGTACTCTGAATTTGATGGTCAGGGCAAACCTACCGAAGGCAGGATCACTTTTGTTTGGTTATTTATTGCCATAGGTGGATTTGTACTGTTACTCGCATGTATCAACTTCATGAATCTGAGCACAGCACGCTCCCAAAAACGCGCCAAGGAGGTAGGCATTAGAAAAACAGTGGGATCCAATAAGAAGCAATTGATTTTCCAATTCTTGAGTGAGTCCATATTAATTTCAGGTATTGCATTACTATTTGCGTTGGTGTTGGTTTTGGTCTCCATTCCATGGTTCAATGAACTGGCAGGGAAAAATATGGAAATACCCTGGACTAACCTTATTTTCTGGTCGTCAATATTGGTTGTCACCTTGCTAACCGGACTGTTGGCCGGAAGTTATCCAGCACTGTATCTTTCCTCCTTTAGTCCTATTAAGGTATTAAAAGGCACTTTCAAGGCCGGTCCTTATGCTGCCGTTCCGAGAAAGGTTTTAGTGGTTTTCCAGTTTGCCGTATCTATAATGTTGGCAGTCGGTACTGTCATTGTTTTTAACCAGATAGAATTTACCAAGGACAGGCCCATTGGCTATGACCGAAGCAATCTTCTTTCGGTCCAAATGAACAATCCCGAATACAATGGCAAGTACAATCTGCTACGTAATGAACTCATAAAATCAGGAGTAGTTGCAGACATGACACAATCTTCTTCTCCATTAATGGGGGTCTATAGCAATGGGGGAGGTGGAATTTCCTGGGTAGGAAAAGATCCTGAGATGTCTCCTGATTTTGGCATTATACGGGTAACCCACGATTATGGGAATACAGTAGGTTGGCAATTTCTTGAAGGAAGGGACTTTTCGAGGAACTATGCTTCGGATTCTTCTGCCATTATTATCAATGAAACAGCGGTCAAATACATGGGCTTAGAAAATCCGGTTGGAAGCTTTTTCAATTTTGGGAATGGTGATCGTGCGGAGATCATTGGCGTTACGAAGGATATGGTCATGCAATCACCTTATCAGCCAGTAAAACAGGCTTTTTTCTATATTGATTACGATAGGGTAGACTATATAAAAATTAAAATTAAGCCCGATGCTATTACAAGTGATGCCATTGCGAAGATAGAAACGGTATTTACACAAGTAGTGCCCTCTGCCAAGTTTGATTATGGCTTTATAGACGAAGCCTATGCCCAAAAATTTGAATCCGAACAACGTTTGGGAAATCTGGCTGGTGTTTTTACCCTTTTGGCGATTCTTATCAGCTGCTTAGGCCTTTTTGGACTGGCTTCCTTTGTGGCCGAACAACGTACCAAGGAAATAGGTGTAAGGAAGGTTTTGGGAGCATCGGTTTTAAACCTTTGGAAAATGCTTTCCAAAGACTTTGTTATTCTTGTATTGATATCCT
>Ga0105053_10000969_pt1 | contig 46496 bp, 12 predicted proteins | sample BON01_FD_78093 | JGI IMG/M metagenome (GOLD analysis project Ga0105053, IMG submission 78093) | Freshwater microbial communities from Lake Bonney liftoff mats and glacier meltwater in Antarctica - BON-01 | ecosystem: Environmental > Aquatic > Freshwater > Ice > Glacier meltwater | place: Lake... | reverse complement strand
GTTGTGTAGTCGTTTTCGTGTTGCGTTTTCGCGTTTTGGGTTGGCGTTTTGCGTTAGTGAAGGCATGGGGCAGGACAAGGGGGGGCACGGGTTCTGGCGCTGGCGCGGGCGCGTTTGCGTCCTTTTTCTCTTGTCGGCAGCGCGCGCAAAAGCGACACCCGCGCTCCCTTCCCAAAACGACAAACGACAAACGACAAACGACGGCCAGCAACACCGACAGAAAGCACCCCGCAGCATGCTGCAAGAGACCGCGCCACGACTCACAGCGCGCTCGTGTCCATCAGGTGCGTCGCGGCTGTCCAGTTGGCCAGGCAATCCACCAAAGTGGCCACCACGCCGCCGTTGACGATGCCGGGGAACGACTCGTACTTGGGGTCCAGGCGCACGCGCGCCTCGAGCCCGTTCTCCACCCGCCTGGAGCGCAGGCGCAGGCCGTCGGTTGCGGCCGGGCCGCACCCCCAGCACGTCGACTCGGGCGTGTAGGCCTCCTGCAGGCAGCGCTCGGGCGCCGAGGTATCCGGCAGGATCCCGGCCTCTGCGACCGCTGGGTGCAGGGGGCTGTTGCACGGATTGACGGCGTGCCCCTTTTCGACCATGACGCGCCAGCGGGCCGCGCGGTCGTCGTGGGGGGCGCGCGCGGGGCGGCCGGGGTAGGCGGCGGCGGTGGCGTAGGCGCGGGCCGCGCCCCCCGGGGGGGCGCTTTGGGCGGCGGCGGCGCTTATTGCGGGCGCGCGGACGACGCCGACGCTCGCGCTTGCCGGCGCCCCCGACGCCGCCGCCGTGGCACCGCTGCCGCCGCTGCGGCGCAGGGCCGCGAGCAGGGCGGCGCGCAGGGCCGGCGCGTGCATCGCGGTGTGGTGCGTCGGTCTTCAGCACCGCCCTGTGCGCTCGGTGGGCAGGATACAAACGTGGCGGGTGGGTTTCTTTCGGGATTTGTAGAGCGTAGGCTTTTTGGGGTCAGCGCAACAGGGCGACAAGGCGGGGAGGTTCCGGAGATATGGGATGGGGCCGGGAATGCGAGCGATGTTGTATTGCTTGTCGTGCGGCCGCGTGGTCGAGGTACGAGTGTCGACCTCACAGCCTTCGAGAGAGAGGCTCTTCTGGAGGTCGACTGTTAACGCAAAGAGACGCGAGACCTTTTGTCATCACATTCCTCCGCCCCCGAGACGCGACTGCCCTCTTTTGACCTGCATCCAACACACTCGTCACCCCGACCAACCCCTTCATTCGGCGCATCCAATCACTCAACGCAAAGACTCGAGCATCGACATGATCGCGGGCGCAGGGCGCGCGCCCTCCCTCTCCCTCGTCCAGGGAGGGGCGTCGCGCCAAGCCCCATTGGCGAGCGCTAGGCGGTGAGGACCATGACTGTCTCGTGGCACACAGCGAGAGAGCGGCGCCGGTGCGCGTCGAGAGAGTCTCGGCGGCCGTCGCTCGTCGTCCCACGCGAGAGGTGCCCCGCTTCCTCCTGGCGCGCCGCCCGCCCCGCACGAGCCGATCGATGCGCGGCCGTGATGCTCAGACCGCCCTCGACGACCGGACCTGTCTCGTGCACCGTTTGGCGAGAGCATGAGGCGCGCGCCGGGATTCGGAGAAGCAAAGCCGCCGTCGAGGGGCGGCGTCGCCGTCGCGACGGCTCGTTTTGCCCCCCCCCCGCCCGCTCATCCCCCCCGTCTCTCCTCCCTCTTCCCCTTCACCCGCCACCCCCCCAACCCAAACTCAAACAGCAGTTCGCTCGCCGGCGCGACCGCCGCCAACAACAGCGATGGCGCTCCGCCGGCACGAACGGCCAGGCGGAACGCATGGGATGTGGCGGCAGCGGCGACCGGCGGCGGCCGCCGCACTAGCGCCAGCACCGGCGGCGGCGGCAAAAAGGACGCCGGCGCCGACGCCTTCGCCGCCGAGGCCGAGGCCGCCGAGGCGCGCCTGGCGTCCGAGATCGAGCGCGAGCTCGAGCAGCGCGGCCTGACGGACGACCAGCTGGCCGCGGCCCTGCGCGAGCGCGGCGTGCCCGTGCGCGGCGGCCGCGACAACCGCCTGCGCCGCCTGGCGCGCGCGCTCGCGCACGAGCAGCAGCAGCAGCAGGGCGCCGCGCCGCCGACCGCGTCGGCCCCGGCCGCCGCCGCCGCCGCCGCCGCCGTTGCCGCCGCCGCCGCCGCCGACGCCGACGCCCAAACGGCGGACGACTCCTACTCCTCCCCGGCCGCCGCCGCCGATCCGGGCCGCCGCGCCTATCTGGTCGCCGACCGCCAGCAGCGCCTCGTCGACGAGCTGCTAGAGGTGCCACGGGCGGAGCTGCGCGCCTTGCTGGCGGCCTCGGGGCAGGACGCCGCCGAGGACGAGCCGCTGTCGCGCCTGGCGCAGCGCGCGGCGTGGCTGCTGGCCGAGGAGGAGGTGGCGATGATGGAGGCGCGCACGCAGCAGCAGCAGCAGCAGCAGCAGCCGGGCGGCAAGGGCGGCGCCGCCCCGCCCGCCGGCGCCGCCGCCCACCCCGCGCTCGGCGCCGCCGACGCCGTCGCCGCCGCCGCGTCGCCCGCCGAGGCCCTCGCCGTCGTGCAGAGCCAGGACGTGCGCATGATGCGCGTCGCCGACCTGCGCGCGTGCCTGCGCGCCCTCGGCTTCTCGGACGAGGGCGGGCGCTACGAGCTGCGCGACCGCCTGTCGGCGCTGCTCGCCGTGCACGAGGCGGCGCGCCGCGGCGACCGGGCCGACCTGCGGCGGCGGCTGCAAGGGATGACGCTGCGCGAGCTGGCCAACGAGCTGCGCCGCAGGGGGCTGGACGCGGCCGAGGGGGGCAAGGCGCAGCTGACGGACCGGCTGGCCGCGGCACTCGCGGCGAGCGGGGGGCTTGTCGAGGCCCTGCCGGAGGGGGCTGCGGCGGCGGCAGGCAGCGGCGGCGGCGGCGGCGGCGAGGGCGCCTCTCTGTCGGCCGGCGGCGGCGGCGGCGCCGACGCGCTCGAGGCCGCGGCGCTGGCGGCCGCCGAGGCGGCGCAGCGCGCGCCGCTGGACCCGACCGGGACCGTCGCGCTGGTCGTCGTGGCGTCCGGCCTGCTGTGGCCCGACGGCGACGAAGAAGGGCCGGGGGAGCAGCGGCGGCAGGGGCAGCAGCAGCCGCGGCCGCCTTCGTCTCCCGCCGCCGCCGCCGCCGCCGCCGCCGCCCCGCTGGCGCTTGCCGAGGCGCTGGCGTCGGCGCGCGCGCTGGTCGCGGCGCTGCACACTGCCCCCTTTGACGCCCTTGACGCGCACCCCCTCGCCGCGACGGCGGCGGGACCGGGCGGCGACAGCGCCGGGGCAGAGCCGCAGGCCGCCGGCCAGGCGGCGGCGCAGGGCCTGCGCGTGGACGTCTACGTCGTGGCGGCGGCGGCAACAGCAGCGGCGGCGGGGGGACGAGGCGGCGCAAGCGCGGCGGCGGCGCCGTCCTTGCTTCGCCTGTTCCGCATGCGCGCGTCGCTCCTGTCGGCGCTCTCGGACGCCGACCTGGGCCTGCTCCTGCTGGCCGGCGGCGAGGGGGTCGAGAGCTTTGGCACCGACGCCGCGGCGCTCGCCGGAGCCGCGCGGCGCGCGGGCACGGCCGCGGCGCTGTCCGTGCTGCCGACGGGCGCGGGCGCGGGCCTCCGCTCGGCGGCGGCGGGCGTGGCGGCGGCACTCGGCGAGGCGGGCGTGCCCGTCCTGGGCGGCGCTGGGCACGCCACGCCGCGCGCCGCGACGCTCGCGCGCCTTCTGGAGCTCGGCTACCCGGTCCAGCCCGTCCAGGCGTTCGGGGCGGAGGCGCTCGAGCAGGCGGACAGGGAGGCGGCAGAGGCGGCAGCGGCAGAGGCGGCACGACAGGAAAAGGAGAACGGCAGTGGCGACGGCGACGGCGGCGGCGGCAACAGCAGCAGCAGCAACGGCAACGGTAACGGCAATGGCGCCGGGCCCCTTTCGCCTTCGCAGGCCCGGATTGCAGAGGAGCTCACGGCGTGGTGCGAGGCGCACGGCTACGACCCCGACACGCAGCTGCTGCTCGTCTCGGCAGACGACGGCGGCAGCGGCTTTGGCGGCGGCGTCGCCGCCAGCGCGGCCGGCGGCGCGCGCTTTGCCTGCGGCGCCGGGCGGGCGGCGGCCGCGGCGGTGCAGGTCTGGGCCCGCGCCGGGCGCGCACACGGGTGCGCCGGGGTGCTGGTCGAGCCGCACCCGCACGTGCGCGACGGGTGGACGGCGTGGGAGGTCACGGTCCTCCCCGCGCTCGCCGCGGGCGGCGGCAATGGCGGAAACGGCGGCGGCGGCGGCGGCGACGGCCGCCAGGAAGCCGTGGCGCTCCCCGCCGCCGAGCTCGAGCTCTACGATACCGACGCGCTCTACCTGCGCCACGAGCTCGACCTGGCCGAGTGGCGCCTGATGCGCGACGGGGCCGGGCCCGAGGCCGTAGCCAAGGGCGCGGCGCGGCTAGAGGCGCGCTCCGAGCCCGACCCCGCGTTCGCGGGCGCGCCGCTCGCGCCGCCGGGGGTGGCGCCCGCGCGCGAGCACCGCGTGCTCAAGGTGCACTGCCCGCCGCGCGCCAGCCGCAAGGTCGCGCACGCGCTGCGGCACGCGGCCACCAAGGCGGCCCTCGAGCTTGGGCTCTTTGGCGGCGGCGGCGGCGCAGGCGACGGCGGCGGCGGCGGCGGCGGCGGCGGCGGCGCCGTCCGCGTGCGCGGATGGATGCGCGTCGACCCCTCCTGGCAAGAGGCCGACGCCGCCGCCGCCGTTGGCGGCGCCGGCCCCCTCCACCTGCGCCTCCCGACCCTGCCGGACCCCCTCCAGCCAGAGATCCTGGCCGAGGCCGCCGCCGAGCGTGCGGCGGCCGACGCCGCGTCGGCCGCGCCCCTCGGAGATTACTACCTCTGCGCCGACCCGCGGCCCGCGACCGCGGCCGGGCTCCTGGCCGCCGCCGCCTCGTCCTCTTCCTCCGCCTCCTCGTCCCGAGACTATGGTGTCGACGGCGGCCTCGCGGCCGTGCGCGCGCCCGACCTCGCGCGATTCGACCCGGCCGCCCGGCTGTCGTCGCTCCTCAACGGGGGCGAGGCGGACGTGTGCATCGCGGCCGTCGAGGCGCTCGCGCCCGGCGCCGCCCTCCCGGAGCACCGGGGCAGCGTGCCCGCCGCGCAGGCGGCCGAGGCGGGCCTGCTGCCCGGCGCGCTCGCGCGGCACCTGCTCAACGTGGCGCTCGCCCGGGCGACAGCCGCCGCCGCCGGTCCCCCGGCGCCCCTGTCGCGCCTGCCCCCGCCGCCCCCCGTCGACCGCTCCGAGGCCGCCCAGTGGGCCTCCCTCACGGGCGCCAACGCCGACGCCGCCGCCGTGCGCGCCGCGTTCGACGCCGCGGACGAGCGCGAGGCCGCGCTCGCCGAGGGCGGCGCGGCGGCCGGCGCGGAGCTGCTCGGCGGCGAGATGTTCTTCGGCGTGCAGGAGGGGCGCGTGGGCCTCGGCCCCGACGACGGCCTGGGGAGCAACGCGTACGGCGTGGCGACGCGCACCGTGGCGTGGAGCGCCGACACGCCGCGCGTGTACAGCGGCGACATGACGGCCGAGGAGATGGGATTGGCGGGGAGCTTGGCGGGCGAAAGGGCCGGACAGAGGGGCGCCGGCTTGGGCGGCAGCAGCGGCGACAGCAGTCCCGACGCCCTGCTGCCGCCCGGCCCCTTGGCGGCCGCGCAAAAGGAGGCGCTGCTCGCGCAGACGTTCGTGTGGCTCGCCGGGCCCGCGGCCGCCGCGCAGCTCTTCCCGGCCGGGGCTCCGCCCGCCTCTGCCTCTGCCCTGCTGCGCTCGCCCCACCCGGGCGCGATGCTGGCGGCGGCCGAGGCGGCCGCGCTCGCCGCGGGCGCCGACGGCGCCGCCGCCGCGCCCCAGGCCCGGGCCGACGGCGCCGCCGCGCTGCGCGACGCCGGGCCGCTCCCGCCCATCCCCGCCGACGCGCCGACCCAGGATGAGAAGGAGGCGCGCCGCGCCGCGGCCGCGGGCGGCGCGGACGCCGACGCGCGCGCGGCCGCGCGCAGGGGGGTCGCCCTCGACAGATACCCGGGCGAGCCCCTCGGCGCCTGGGCGGCCGAGCTCGGCGCCCTGGCCGACGCGGCCGCCGCCGCCTCCGGCGGGAGCGAGCCGCGCGCCTTCCTGGTGCACGAGGCCGTGCCCGAGCGCGGCGGGGCGGCCGGGGCGGGGCTCCGCGCCCTCGGCCGCGGGGAGTTGGTGCCGCTGCCGGGCGTCGCCGGCGTCGGCGACCGCGGCGTCGGCGTCGTCGTCGGCGGCGGCGGCGGCGGCGGCGGCCTCGGCCTCGACGGAGCCGCCCACGCACAGGACGAGTGGCTCCTCGGCCCAAGCGCCGAGCAGGAGGCCGCCGAGGCGGCCGCCTCCGCCCGCAAGCGCGCCAAAGGGCTCGCGCGCCTGTCGGCGCGCCGCGCGCGCGTCTGGGTGCTCGCGGGCGGGTGCGGCGCCGACCGGCAGGCGGCGCTGGCCGCGGGCCTGGACGAGGCCGGCCGGCTGTCGCGCCACCGCGACCTCCAGGTCGACGCCTTTTTGCTGCCGCCCGCCGCCGGCGCGGCCAGCGCCCCGGGCGAGGCCGGCGAGGCGCGGCGCCGCGCGGCCCTGCTGGCGCGGCGGACCGAGTGGCTGTCGATCGGCGTGCCCGAGTCGGACATGCCGTTCTCGATGCGGCGGCAGGGCCTGGTCTCGAGCGGCGGCGGCGGCGGCGGCGGCGGGGCGGACGGAGCGGGGCCGCACGCGCCCTCTCCCGCGCTGGCCCACGCGGGCGTGACCGCCTCGGCCGGCTCGCTGCGCGCCTCCGCGTCCTCGTCTTCGGCCCTCGAGCCCCCGCCCGCGCACCGCCTCGTGCTCGCGCTGTCGGCCGCGGCCGCCGCGCGCTCGACCGTCGAGGAGGCGGCCGAGGCCAGCGAGCGCGGGCGCGAGCGCGGCGGCGGCGCGCGCGCGCACGGCGTGCGCGGGCCCGCACGCCACCAGCGCGAGGCGCTCGAGGACGCGCAGGTCGAGCTGTCGGCCGCGGGCGTCGGGGGGGTGGCCGGCGCGTGGGGCGCCGCGCGCGAGGGCGCCGCCCACCGCGTCCCCCTGCCGCCGCTCGCGCCCTTTCTTGAGGGCGAGCCGGGCGGCGGCGGCGGCGGCACCGGCGGCGGCGACCCCGACGCCGACGCCGCGGACGCCGACGACGCGCGCGGCCTCCACCCCGACAGCTTCCTCGCGCGCCGCGCGCGCGAGCGCGCCTACGCCCGCCGCCTGGGCCGCGCCCTGCCCGCCGCCCTGTCCGCGGCGCCGCCCGCACGCTGCTGGGACGTCGACGCGTGGCTTGCAGAGGCCCGGGACTGCGGCGCCACGGTGGTTCTGGCGCTGGGCGGCGACGAGCCGCTCGCGTCGGGGCCGCTGCAGCGGCTGATGGACGCCGCCGGCGTGGCGTACGTCGGCCCGGGGCCGGCGGGCGCCGGGCGGTGCGCGTCGCGCGTGGCGGCCAACGCGGCGCTGCAGGCGGCGCTCGAGAGGGGGGAGGAGGGACGAGGGGGCGCGGCGGCGTCGCCGGGCGGCGAGGCGTCGGCGCCGCCGCAGCAGCTGCTGCCGACGCGCACGCTCCTGCGCGCCGCGGCGCACGAGGCTGACGCGCGCGCGCTCCTCGGACGCCTGCGCGCGGGCGCGCCCAAGGGCGCCACGTCGCTGTGTCTGCGCCCGCGGCTCGCTTCCGGCGGCGGCGCGGGCGTCGTGCGCGTCGCCACGCCCGGGGACCTGCGCGCGCTGGGCGCCGCGCTCTCGCGCCGCGCGCCGTCGCTGCCCGCGTCGTCGCTCTCGCTGCCGCAGCCGCGCTCGGGCGCGCCGCTCTCGGCCTCGGGCCCGCTCACCGGCGCCGCGGCCGTGCCCCTGCCGCCGGGCCTCCCCGACGCCTTCGTGGTCGAGCCGTGGGTCGAGACCGACGCGGTCGAGGTCGCGGACGGCGGCGAGGTGCGCTGGGCCGGGCGCCACCGCTGGGTGGAGGTAGTGATCGGCGTCTTCTCTGGCGGCGGAGCGGCGCCGGCGCCGGCGCCGCCGCCGGGCGGGGGCGGTCTCGGCGCCACGACTGACGACGCCGCCGCCGCCGCCGCCGCCGCCTCGTTGCCCTTTGCCCTGCCCCCCGTGCTCGTCGCGACGTCCGCCGCCAGCGGCGCCCGCGCCCACCTGTGCCCCGCCCCCGCGCACGTCCTGTCCGCCGGCGCGGCCGAGGCCGCGCAGCGCGCGGCCGTGCGCGCGGCCGCCGCCGTCGCCGGCGAGCCCGTCGCCGGCGCCGCCGGCGTCGGCCTCCCCGCCGCGCCGCCGCCCGGCCTCGTCCAGGTCGACGCCTTTTGCCACGCCGACACGGGCGACCTGATCGTGCTGGACGTGCGGGCGCGCCCGGCGCTGCGCGACGGACACCCGCTGCTGCTGGCCGCCAGCCGCGCGGGCCTGCTGCCGCACGCGCTGGCCCGGCGCTCGGCCGACGCGGGCGCGGCCGCGGGAGCGCGCGCCTTCGGCGGCGGCAGCGGCGAGGGCGGCGGCGGCGGCGCGTCTGCCGCCTATTGGCTGTCCGGCGGGGGCGAGGCGGCGCTCGGGCTCGCGGAGGAGGGCGGGGACGGCGGGATCCTGGCCGGGGCGCCGAGCTTCCTGGGCGGGGACACGGACGCGGAGGGGGCGGATGCTACGGAGGAGGAGGTGGGGGCCGGTGCTGGAGCGGGCGGGTGGTCGCTCTGAGTTGTTTTGAGCGAGCGAGCGAACGCCGACGCCGACGCCGACGCCGACGCCGACGCCTGGCGCCGACGCCGACCAGAAACGTCGCCTGCTCTTGCCTCCCAATCTCTTTTCACACACACCCCGACGCCTTGTTGTCAACCAAATCCAATCAACTCCGTGAAGCACGCAACGACTGTGTTCAGCAGCGCAAGCAGCAGGCAAAAAGCGGGAAGTGCGCGCGACGAATCCCCAAAACGACTTAAAACAGCGACACAAAAAGACAAGCGCGCGCCCCCCCCAACCATGGCGACCCAGGCGGCGCTGGACGCCGCCGCCAAGCTGGAGGATCTCCCGGCCAAGGAGGCGGCCCTGCGCGCGGTCGCCTTTGACGAGGGGGCCGCGGCGGACGCGGAGACCATCAAGGTGAAGGAGGCAGCCGTGACCCTCCTCTCGGACGCGCTCACGCAGCAGAAGAAGGCCGCCGAGCTCGCGCTGCTGCTGCAGCAGCTGCGCGGCTTCTTCGCGGTCATCCCCAAGGCCAAGACGGCGAAAATCGTGCGCACGGTCATCGATCAGATCGCAAAGGTGCCGGACTCGACGGAGCTGCAGGTGAGAGGGGAAAACACTGACGAGAGTCTTCTTTGTTCGTGTGCACGCGAGCAGTGGGCAGGCCGCACAGCCATGTGTCGGCCTAGGCGCGCTCCTCTCCTCGCGGACCTCCTCGTCTTCGCCACGCACCAAACGAACGACAACAAGAGAGAGAGAGCGAGCGCGCCGCCGACCAAACGCGCGAGCGAGCGAGACGCCGCCCGCTGCGAAAACCGCCGCTCAAGAAAACAACAAGCACAAACAAAAACAAACGTAAAACAACAGGTCCAGGTGTGCGAGGAGCAGGCCGTTTGGGCCAAGTCCGAGAAGCGCACCTTCCTGCGCCAGCGCATCGACCTGCGCCTGGCCGCGCTGCGCCTGGCGCGCCGCGAGTACCCGCGCGCTTTGGCGCTGGTCGCCGCGCTGCTGTCAGAGGTGGGTGGCTGCGGTTGCGGCCCTCTTTTCCGTCCCTCTTTCCGTTGCGCCCAGCGTTTGCGCCCGCTTGCTGGCCTAATTGAAGGCGGGGGGCCTAACGCCTGGGACCCGACGCCCGGTCTCTCCCCTCTCTCTCTCTTCCCCTCATTCCGGCCCGACGCCCCAACCCACCAAGCACCCCCACAACCAACCGCCAAACAACCGACCCACCAAAAATTCAAACCAAACCCACAAACTATAGGTCAAGCGCCTCGACGACAAGCTCCTCCTCGTCGACGTGCACCTCCTCGAGTCGCGCGCCCACCACGCCCTGCGCAACCTGCCGAAAGCGCGCGCCGCCCTGACCGCCGCCCGCACGGCCGCCAACAGCATCTACGTGCCCGTGGCCGCGCAGGCCGAGATCGACGCGCAGAGCGGCGTGCTGCACGCCGAGGAGAAGGACTACAAGACGGGCTACTCCTACTTTTTCGAGGCGTTCGAGCAGTGCGCGTCGCTGCCCGACGCGAAAGGGGCCGTGCCGGCGCTCAAATACATGCTCCTGTGCAAAATCATGTCGGGCGGCGCCGCCGACGTCCCCGCGCTGGCCGCCGCGAAAGCCGGCGCGCGCTTCGCGGGACGGGACGTGGACGCCATGGTGGCAGTGGCGCGCGCGCACCAGGCGCGTTCCTTGGGCGCGCTGCAGGCGGCGCTCGAAACCTACAACGCTGAGCTGGCGGGAGACCCGGTGGTGCACAGCCACCTCTCCTCTTTGCGGGACGCGCTGCTCGAAGGAAACCTCGCGCGCCTGATCGAGCCCTACAGCCGCGTGGAGATCGCGCACCTGGCGACGCTGATCGGGCTGCCGCGGCCCGACGTGGAGCAGAAGCTGTCGCAGATGGTCTTGGACGGAAATCTGCACGGCACGCTCGACCAAGGGAGCGGGTGCCTGGACGTCTTCCCGCCGCCGGAGGAGGACCGGCTGTACCCGCCCGCGCTCGAGCTGATGGACGCGCTGGGCGGGGTGCTGGAGACGCTGTTTGCGCGCAGCCAGAAGCTGGTGTCGGTGTGATTATATTTGAGGAAGAAGGAGAAGCAGAGAGGGGCTTTTTGTTTTTTGTGTTTTGCGCCAGGCAAGGCGCGCCCCGTCCGCCCGCTCGCGCGCGCGCGCTTTCTCTTGGGGCGCGCTTCTTTGGCGAGAAACGAAATGAAAGCAGAAACGGGTTTGTTTAAGAAACTACAACTCAGAGTCGAGTCTGGACGTGCCGTTTGTCCCCGTTTTGACATGGCCTTCTCGTATTGCCCCCTCTCTCTCACCTCACTCGCGTTTCAAATCCGGTTGGAAGGGCGCCCGAGCACCCCCCTCCACCCTCCCTTGAGCGGCGGCACCGCCGCCGCCTCCCCGGCCGCCGCCGCCCCCGCGCCCGCGCCCGCGCCGCCGCCGCCGTTGTCGCCCGCGCCTCCGGGCGACGGCGGCCTGTAGTATCCCGCGGGCTCGCGCACGAACGCCGCCCCCGCTGCGGCGGCGGCGGCGGCGGCGGCGTCGCGCCCGGGGCTCGGCGGCGGCGGCGACGACGACAGGGCCGAGGCCGACGGCGCTGCGGGCGGGAGCTGCGACCCCGGGCGGGGCCCGAGGGGCGACGGCGACCGCGCCTTCCAGCGGTCGGACGCGGGCGAGAACGGCGACGGCGGCGGCGGCGGCCTGCCCGGCAGCGCCGCGGACGCCTGCGCCGGTCCGAGGGCCGGCGGCAGCGGCGACGGCTGAGGCAGCGGCGGCGGGAGCGACGGCGGGAACGGCGGCGGCGAAGCGCTCGGCGGGCCCGCGGCGGCGGCGGCAGAACGCCATCCAGCTGCCCCCGCCGCGTTTGCAGAGGCCGCAACGGAGGATCCTCCGCCGCCCGGCCCCCTCGCCTGGTGGCGCGCCGCCGCCGACCCGCCCTGCCACCCGCTGCGGCCGGGCCGCGCCGACCGCTGCCGCCGCTGCTGCGCCCGCCGCATCACGGCGCCCGCCGCCAGCGCGCACGCCAGCAGCGCGCCCACGGCCGCGCCCGCGCCCACGCCCAGGCGCAGCGCCCACGCGCTGGGTCCCCCGAGCCGCCCCTCGCCGGCGCCCGCGGCCGCCGCCGCCGCCTCGAGCTCGGCCGCCATCCTCGCCGCGCGCGCGTCGAGCAAGAGCAGCGCGCCCTGGGCCGTGGCCGCGGCGCCGCTCGCCGACGCCGCGTCCAGCACGGCCGCGCGGGCCCCGGGCCACCCCGCGGCCGCCAGCTCGGCGTCGAGGGCGCTGCCCCCGCCCGCGATGGCAGAGGACGACGGCGCGGCGGCGCTCCGCACCAGCAGGCGCGCCGCCGACCGCGCGCGGGCGTCGCTCGCAAAGCCGGCGACGCGCACGCTCACCACGACGGCGGCGGGCTCGGCCGCGGCCTTGCCGCCCGGCACGGCCGCGGCAAAATGCTGCTGCGCGAAAGGGGCCGGCGGCGACGGGGCGGCCGACGCGGAGGCGGCGGCGGCCGCGGCCGACGCAGAGGCGGCGGCGGCGGCGGTGGTGGCGGCGGCGAGCCAGATCGCGTCGTCGGTCGCCGCCGCCGAGACGCCGCCGTTGTAATGGAGGCTCCGGCTCCGGCGGCGGCGGCGGCGGCGGCCGGTGCCGCCGTTGTCGTTGGTGGTGCAGGGTTGGTCCAGGTCGTCGGCGTCGTCGTCGTCGGACAAAACCACCTTTATGTCGTCCGCCATGACGACCTCAGAAGGCTGGCCTTGTTTGGAGGCAGCGGGGACGGCGGGGACGGCGGGGACGGCGGGGACGGCGGGGACGGCGGCCGCGCTGGTCGGCGCGGGCTGCTGCTTGTTGGTCGCCGTCCCCTTGCTGCCGCCGGAGTGGGACTCGCCGCCTGAAGCCCCGAAAGCGGCCAAAGACACGGCGCCGTGCTGGACCGGTGCCACGGCCATGGGGCCGAGCTGGCCATAGGCGGGCGCAACCAAGGGCGCGGCCGCCGCGCGCCGCCGCTCGGCCTCGGCGCGCGCGGCTGCGGCCGCATCCCTCGGCGCTGCCGCCGCCGGCGGAGAAGACTGCTGCTGCTGCTGCTGCTGCAGCCCGCGGCCCGTCGACGGGCGGCGCGTAGGCGGGGTGTGGACGAGGTCCATGATCAGCTCCGCGTCGTCGTACCCGCCGGCGGCGGCCAGCTCGGTGACGCTCAAGAGGTGCGGCCCGAGCGCAGCCGCCAGCGACGGGCGCAACGGGCGCGACCACGGGGGCGAGGGCGGCGGCGGCGGCGGCGAGTGGGGAGGCAGCGTCTCGAGCAGCAGCAGCGAGCGGCGGCGGCGGCGGCGCGACGTTGCTGGCGTCCTCTGCCAGGCGGAAGACCCGCCCGCGCCGGCGATGGTCGCCGTCTCCGTCGCTCCCTGGAGGCTCGCACCCAGCACGGCCACGTCCGTGGCGTCCGCGTCAAGCAAGGACGCGACGGCCGTGCGCAGCGCGCGCAGCCTCACCGGCGGCAGCACGAGCGGCGCGGCCGCCGCGTCCTCCCGCTCCCCGTCCTCCTCCTCGTCGGAGCCCTGCTCCAGCGCCGCGCTGCTCGGCGCGCCCGCGTCCACCGGCATCACGAGACTCAGTCGCGACAGCAGCACGTGCTTGAGGGCGGAGAGCGTCGGGTCCGTCGCGGCCGAGTCCGCCGCCGCCGTTGTAAGGGCTGTGCTGTTGTCGCCGGCGTCGCCCTCGCTGCTGCTGCTGCTGCTGCCGCTGCTGTCGCTTCCGATGCCGCTGCTCCCGCCCGCCGCGGCTGTGGGGATAGACGGCTTGGGGCAGTCGGCCCCTTCTGGAACCCGCAACATCACCGTGACGTTTGCCTCGAGCACCGTCGCGGCCGCCACCAGCGGGCACCACGCCGGCGGCGCCGGCAGCGGCAACACTCCCCCCGCGCCTTGCTCGGCCATCGTTGGCGGCGGCGGCGGCAGTTGCGCCAGGACAGAGAGGCGCGCCCCACCCCAGCCGTCGCCAAAAGCGTCCGCCAGCCGCAGCTCGTACGCGCGTCCTGCAGGCGCGCACGCGTACGAGACGTACGTGCGGTAGTCCTTGTACGCGTCTTGCTGCTGCTGCTGCATCGACGAGGCGGCGGCAGAGGCGGCCCCCGCGCCTCCGGCCAGCAGCGTGGGGGGCAGCGGCGGCGGCGGCCCCTCGGACGCCGCCGCCACCGCCGTCCCGTTGCCGGCCGCCTCTTGGTCCTCCTCCCCGGTCGGGACGAGGACCCACGAGATCTCCGCCGCGTAGACGCGCGTGCGCATCACGGCTTTCAGCAGGATCAGCGACCGCTCGCCGACGCCGCCGCCATCGCCACCGCCGCCGCCGCTCTCAGTGCCGTTGCCGGCGGCGGCCGAGCAGTCTGGCGGCGCGGCCGCGCGCAGCGGCTCGGCCTCCCAGGTCGCCGCCCACCCTCGCCCGCCGACGGACGCGTCCGTTCGGAAGGTCAGGCGCAGCATGCCCGTGTCCGTCGTCAGGGAGGGAGGGGGCAGCCAGGACGAAGACGGCGGGCGTGGCTGAAGCGGCGCCCCAAGGGCCCCAGCGAGCGTTGCGTCGCCGTCGCCGTCGCTGCCGCCGGCAGCGGCACCCGAGCCGCTAAAGACGCCGATCGGGCCGTCCGCGTCCTCCACGGCGAGCGTGTCGTAGAGCGGCTCCGTGTCGAAGAGGCCGCCCTCGAACGAGAGGGTCACGAGCGGGGCGTCCGGCGTGGCGATGACCCACGTGCACGTCAGCAAGGGGCTGTAGTGGCTGGAGGGGGAGGATGAGGGGGGCGCGGGCGAGGGCAGGAGCGCCGTCGCCGTCGCGTTGTCGCCGCCGCCGCCCGAGGCCGCCGCCGCCGCCGACGACGCCGCCGACGACGCCTCCGCCTCGACCAGCGCCGCGCCGTCGGCACCATCGAGGGGACGCGTGCGGTCGGTCAGGCGGCCCGACGTGGCGTTGAGCACCATGACGGGGGCCATGGCCGCCGGGGAAAAGGGAGCCCAGAGAGGAGGGGACGGCGCGGTCCAGCAGCTCGGTTCAACCTCCCGCGCCCCCCCTGCCCCCCCGCCGTCCGCGGCACCCCCGCCCGCCGCCCCGGCCGCCTGCTCCCCTTCGTCGCCCTCCTCCCCCCCCGCGGCCGCGAGCAGCTCGCCGCACGCCAGGTGCAGGGGCTTGGCCAGGCCGCAGCGGGCGTCGGCCAGCGCCGACACGCGCCACCGCACGGCCTGCGCGTCGGCGCTGTCGAAGCAAAAGGCGCCGCCGCCCCCTGCTTCGCCGGCGCCGCTGCCGCCGAGGGCCGCCGACGCATCGTCCGCCGCGCGTGCTGGTGCCAGGGGGCCGGCGCGCCGCGCGCGCGCGTCCAGGCGGCAGAGCGCCCGAAGACACCCTGTCGCGCACAGGGGGTCGGCGCCCTGAGAGGGAGGCGCGGCCACGGCCCAGCCCGCGCCCACGCTGGCGCGCGCGCCCGCGCCCGCGCCCCCAGGCGGAAGGGCGTCTGTCGGCGCTGCCGCGCCCCCGTCCTCGCCCGTCTCACCCTCGTCCACCAGGACCATGGCCGGGCAGGCAGGAGCAAGCACGTGTTCGAGGCACAGCTCGCCGTAGCGGCGGTTGCAGAGCTTTGCCAGGGTGGACGTCGGGTCCGGCGAGGAGGAGGCGGAGGAAGAGCTGTTGTTGCCGTCGTTCGCTTGGCCGAGCGCGGCGGCGGCAAAGGCTGCGGCGGCGGCGGCCGCCGCGGCGTCGCTGCTGCTTCCGCCGCCGGCCAGCCCCCGGTACACGGCCGCCACGCGCCCGCCGTCCTGATCCGGGCACGCGGCCTCTTCGTCGCCCGCGGCCCGGGCCAGGGCCGGACGCACGTGCTGGCACAGGTCGCGCAGGCACAGGGGCGCCGCCCACGCCGGCGCGACCGAGGCGGCCGAGGCTGCTGCTGCGGCGGCGGCGCTCTCGCCCTCGGCGGCAGCGCCGGGCCCCGGCCAGGGCCACGCCGGCGCCTTGGGGCAGTGCAGGTCCAGGCGCGCAGCCAGGACCGATGCCGCAGGGCTGCCGCACAGGGAGGACGAGGGGAGGGGGAAGAGCGCGACGGGCGCGCCGTCCGTTGCCGCCGCCGCCGCCCCTGTCGTTGTCGCCGCCGGCCCCGCCGCCGCCGCCGCCGCCGCCCGCTCGCACCGGCCCCACTCCCCCTTGGCGGCGTCTGTGAAGCACCACGCCCGCGCGGCCCGGCCCGGGGACGAGTGGTTGTACGAGACGCAGTTGGACATCTGCACGCCGCCGTACTCGGCCGGCAGCTGGCACAGCGCGCCGGCGGGGGCGGGGCCGTCGCTGTCGTCGAGCAAGGACGAGGGCGAGGGCGCGGGGAGGGCGGCGGCGGCCGACGAGGCGGCGGCGTCGGCGGTGGCGTTTGCGCCGCCGTCCAGCAGCGGCCTCCGCGTCACGCGCCCAGCCGGCGGCGCGCAGTCGTCGGCGGCGTACCCGTCAACGAAGTGGGCCGGGGAGGGGCAGGGGTACGCCGGGTCGACGACGCACCAGCTCCGCCCGGGCTCGGCCGCGGCCTGCCCCCCCCCGCCCGCGGCCTCGGGCCCCCCCGCCGCCGCCGCCGCCGCCGCCGCCGCCGCTGCCCCGGCGTCCGCCGCGCCTGTGGGCGGCGCCCCGGCCTTGCACCTGCCCCCGGTAAAGCTCTCGCCGCGGTACGACCACCGCTCCGCGCACACGCACCCCCGGGCCGTGGGCCTGCCCGAGCAGTAGTCCCACCGCTCGCCCGAGGGCCCGGCGCGCGCGTGCGCGCGCAGCGGCGACGGGCAAGACGCCGGCGCCACGACGCACCAGGGGCCGTTGGGGTCGTCGTCTGTGCGCTGGCACGCGCCGTAGAACGCGCGGCCGCGGTACACGTACGAGCCCGCGCACGTGCAGCCCGACGCCGTGGTCTGGGCGGGGCAAAAGTCCCACGTGACGTTTGCGGGCGCGGGGGCCAGCGGGGGTGCGCTGGCGCCGCCGCCGAAGCCGCCTTCGCCGCCGCGGCCGGTCCGTGCCGCAGGCACCTCGCCGCCGCCGCCGCCGCCGCCGCAGCTGCCCGGCTCGTACACGCACCACGCGCCGCGCGGGTCCGCCGAGGGGTTGATGCACTCCCCACGCTGCACCGACCGCGTGCCGTTGGGCCACGCGAACGCCCACGCCTGCGCGCAGCGGCACCCCGCCCGCGTCCGCATGGCCGGGCGCCACGCCCCCGCCAGCGCCGCCGCGCGCCCGTCGATGCCCCGCGCAAGCAGCAGGAAGACGGGCCCGGCCTCGGCGTCGCTGCCCAGGAACGCGGCGGCCGCGCGGGCGGGCACGGCCGCGAGGCCTATGGTGCCCTCGTAGCCCCACTTGAAGCAGTCGCTGTGGGCAAAAGACGGGCCCGTGGGAGCGACGGCGGCCGAGGTGTCGTCGGCGCCCGCGGCGGCGAAAACGGCGCCCCCGCCGCCCCGCGCGTTGTCGCCGCCGCCGGCGTCAGCGGTCCCGTTTGCGTTGATCATCCGCCAGGCCTCCGTCGCGCGCCACAGGTAAGGGATCAGGACGCCGCCCTGCGCCGGAGCCACCGCCCCCCAGCCGGCGTCGGCGCTGCCGCCGCCAAACGCGGGCGGCGGCAGCAGCTGCAGCAGCGCCGGCGAGGGGGCGTCGTCGGCCGCCGTGACCCCGCCGACGGTGTCGTCTTCGCCGCCGCCGCCCCCCTCGCTCGCAACAAACAGCGACAGCGACCCGGGGGGCGGGCTCCCGACGGCGCCAACGTCTCCGTCCAGCCCCGCGTACGATGCGCGCAGCACCGCCGCCCGCGCGGCCGACAGCGGCGACGAGCACGACGGCAGGTAGAGGGCCGGCACGTCGAGCGCCAGGGACGAGAGCCGCCCCGTGGCGGGCGAATGCTCGCGCCGGCGTTCCGCCGCATAGACGAGCGCCAGCGACGGCGGCGGTGGCGGCGGCGGCGGCGGATGCGGCGCGGACGCCCTGCCCCCTTCTCCCTCGCCTGCGCCCGGGATGCGCTGCACGAGCGCCCAGTAGTTGCCCGGCCAGGTTCCCTCGACGCTGCGCCCGTTGACGAGGGCGGGCACCTCGCCGGCCACGAGGAACTCGTGCGGGAAGGCAGAGGCGGCAGCGGCGGCGGCGGCGGCGGCGGCGGCGGCGGTGGCGCTCGTCGTCGCCGGTCCCGTCGCCGCTTCCGTCGCCGCCGAGAGCAGGGGGGGCGGCCCCGCAAAGCCAAAGGCCATGCGCGCGGCGAGGCCGAGGGGAGACGAGAGGGTCCCGCGCGTGACGAACCCTCCCGTGGCAGCCTCGCGAAAGGGCGCGGCGCCCCACGCGCGCTCCTCAAACTTAAACGGCGGCGGGGGCAGGGGCGGCGGCGAGGCGGCGGCGGCGGCGCCGGCGCCGGCGGCAGAGGGCGGCGGCGGCGAGGCGACGGCGACGCCGCTCGCGACGGCGTCGGCGGCTCCGTACACGGCGTCCAGCATGCGCTTCCACGCGAGCAGCGGGTGCTCCTGCCGCATCTCGGCGGACGAGAAGGGAAACGCGGCTGCGCGGACGTGCGGCGGCGGCGGCGCAACGGCCTCCCGGGCGTCGTCCTTGGGGCTGCCGCTGCTGCTGCTCCTGCTGCTGACGACGACGGCCGCCGCCGCCGCCGCCTCTTTGGCCGCGGCCTCTTCGGCCTCAACCGCTGCCGCGTCCACGTCGCCGGCCGCCCGCTCCAAGAACTCGCGGTACCGCGGGTCCACGTCGGACTCGGCCAGAGGGAAGTAAATACTGGCGCCCGTGCCGGGGCCGCCGGCGGCGTCGCGTCCAAACGCACGCACAAAGGGGCCGCTGCCCCTGCCGCCGGCCGGCGCCGTTGCTGTTGCCGCCGTCGCCGCGGGGCAGCACGCCGCCCTTGCCGCCCTGGCCGCCGCCGCCGTCCGCGCCCCGCCGCCCCCCGCCGCGGCCTCCAGCGCGCCCGCCGTCTCCAGGCGCCTCAGCAGCGACCCCAGGTCCGCCGAGCCGCCGCCGCCGTCGATGCCGCCCTGGCGCGCGCGCTGCTGCAGCACGCGGGCGGCCAGGCCGGGCGAGGCGCCGAGGTCTGCCGAGACGGCCTCTGCCAGCGCCCGCATGGCGCGGCCCAGGGCGCCGAACCGCCCCGCGGCCGCGGTGTCGAGCGCGGCCAGCGAGACCCCGGAGGTGCTCAGGTCGCGGCTCTGGTCGAGGAAGCCGCGGATGGTGGCGCGGTTGAGCGCGAGGGCAGAGGCGGAGCGGACGGATGCGGCGGCGGCAGAAGCGGCTGCCGAAGCAGCGCTGCCGTCTTGCTCGTGGGCCGCGCCGCTCCTGCCGGCGGCGACCGGCGCGTCTGGCCCGACGACGACGGCAGCCGCGGCGGCGACAGGGGCGGACGCCGCCCGCGCCAGGAGCGCCGCGGCCATCAGGGGAGGCATGCTGGTGGCGGTAGTGTTGGGGGGAGGCGGTGACGGTGGCAGGAGAGCGGCCGCCAAAACGGGCGCACCGGGCGCCGCGCCCACCGCCGAGAGCGGCGTCGTCGGCGTCGGCGTCGGCGTCGGCTCCGCCGCGGTCGGCGCCGGCCACGGCCGCAGCATCGCCCCGATCAGCGGCTCGTACGCCCACCCGTGGCCGGGCACCAGCTGCTCCGACGCCAGGAGGGCCTCGGCGTACGGCTCGAACGCCGCCGCGACCTCCCACGCGGCCATCAGGCACGCGTCGAAGCCGAGCACGGACAGGCGCGCGCGCGACGCTTGGCGGCCGGCGGCGGGCGGGGAGGCGGCGGTGCCGGCGGCGGCGGTGCCGGCGTCGGCGTCGTCGTCTGGCGGCCACCGCAGCCCCTTTGCCAGCGCCCGCGACATCGCCTGCGTCGACAGGAGGCCGCAGCGCGCGCGCGGGTTGTAGCGCGCCATCGGGGAGCACGTGTGGTCGACGCCGAACCCGGCCCACCCGGCGCCGTGGTCCCAGAGGATCAGGGCGTGCTGCCTGTCGCCGTCGCCGGGCGGCGGCGGCGGCGGCGGCGGCGGCGGCGGCGGTTGTTGTTGCGGCGGCGCCTCGCCCTCGGGCGCCGGCGCCGCGCTTCCGCCGGCCGTCGGCGGCGGCGGGAAGCGCGCCAGCCCGCGCGCCACGAACGCGGCCAGCGTCTCCGGGTCCGACAGGTCGACCTCGCCCCAGTCGCGCAGCAGCTCCCAGCGCCCCCCGGGCAGCAGGCGCAGCTCGCGCGCCCCCGTCCACTGCTGCTGCTGCTGCTGCTGCCTGGGCGGCGCCGCGGGGTCCCCCCCTTCTGCAGAGTCGCCGCCGCCGCCGCCCTCCCCGCCGCCGCCGCCGCCGCCCCCCTCGCCCTCGCCCTCCTCGGTGAGCGAGGCAAGCCCAAAGCTCTCTGCCAGGTCCGGCGACGCGACGCCCTCGCCGGTGCAGCCGGGCACGCCCGCGCCGCGGTCGACAAGCACGACGACGTCCGGGTAGGCCGCCTCGGGGCAGCAGCGCGAGGCCCTGAGAGGGGGGGCGGCGGCCGCGGTCGCGCCGCCGCCGCCGCCGCCGCCATCGGCGCCGGTGACGGCGGCGGCGAGAGGCGCAAAGCCGGCGGCGGCCTCGGCGTCGGCGCAGGGCTCGGCGCGCGTGCGGGCGTAGCCTTCCGGGCAGGAGGGTGGGGGGAGGCCTTGCGGGCTGCACGTCGCGGTCGTGAAGCAGGCGCTCGCGGGAGGGGCGGCGGAGGAGGGCGCGCCGGCTGTCGCTCCCCCCGCCGCCGACATCGTCGCCGCGACCAGCAGTGGGGGCTCCCGCGCCATGCCCCGCGCCATCTCGGCGAGGTCGGCGGCCGCGAGGCACTCCAGATCGTTGTCGGCGACGACGTAGAACATGAGCGTCCAGCGCGGGGCCTGAGCGGCGGCCAGGCGCGGGACGGACAGGGAGAGCAGGAGGAGGAGGAGGAGCAGAGGCGAGAAGAGGCGGCGGCCTGGCCGGTCGGCGGCAGAGGCGGGGCGCGTCGGCGGCGGCGGCGTCGGCCCCCCGGTCGCTCGTCGATGTCGCTGATTGGTGCGCGCCGTCCCGCGAGCAGCCGCCCCCTGCGCGCCCATCTGACCGGCTGCAGTTGGATCAGGCGTGTGTTTGCTCCCAGTGCTCGCGTTGCCGGGGCGCAGAGGGCATCGTTCGAGCGCCCGTGACGGAGGGGGCGATCCGACCGAACCGACCGGCGATCGGCCAGAGACCCCCTGTGCCGATCCTCGTTCGGCTGATGCTGTCGCTCAAGAGTGCTCGCGCGCGGTTCTCCGTCAATTGAGAGGCAGTGAGGCCGATATTGAGGGGTCCGAGAGATTGCGAGGAGCTGGCGGGGGGGGCTCGTGCGGGTGGCCGGCCTGAGCTCGTTTTATTTCGGGCGCGGCGGGGGCTGGCGAGCGGCGCCAAGAAGACAAAAAAGCGGCGGGCCGCCTCGCCGAATTCCCCGCTTCAAACCAGACATGCTGTCCCACAAACCGCCACCGATCAACCGACCAAACGATCGCCGACATTCCCATCCAGCGCCATTATCAAGCGCGCACGCATCACTTCTTCATCTGCTTGTAGCCCACACCCCGCGAGCTCGTTTTTGAACTCTCTCTCTCATTTTTCAAAGGTCGAGTTCCCATCGACAGAAAGCCGGGGCACGCGGCGCGAGAGACAGACGCGACCAAAAGCGGGCCACATGGAGGACGACGCTCCATCACGAGTGGTGGCGGCGGCCGCCGCCGCAGCCGTCCTGCGCGACCCGGTCGCCGAAAAGATGGCCGCGCGCCCAGCTGCCGCCGCCGACGCCGCCGCCGACGCCGCCGCCGCCGCCGACAGCCCTCCCCCTGCAGCCGTTGCTGCCGTTGCCGTGCAGCGCAAGCCCGCAGGCCGGCTGGGCCGCATGATGACGGCGGCGCCAGGCGACGACGAGGAGGACGATGAGTTTGACGAAGCCGGGAAGCCGCGAGAGGAGCAAGCGGACGAGGGCTGCCGGCAAGAGCAGCAGTCCCCGGCCGAGGCCGCCGCCGCCGCCCGAGGGGCCTCGCTCGCGCGTCCCGCGCCTGCGGCAGACGCCTTGGCGCAGCAGCAGCAGCGGCTGCAGCAGCGGCTCTTGGCGTCGGCGCAGCAGCAGACGCAGGTGGTGGACGTCGCGTTGCAGGGCGACCAGCTCGCGCCTGCTGCGGCCGCCGTCGCCTCGCCCCCCCCGCCGCCGTCTGACGCCGCCGCTGCCGACGCCCCGCCGCCGCCGCCGCCGCCCCCGCCACCGCCTGCGTCCGACGAGCCGGCTGCCCCCGTGGACGACGCCGCGCCCGCAGCTGCCTCGCCTCGCCTTGCTGACGTGGGAGAAGAGGACGCGCCCGCCCAGCCGGAGGCTCAGAAGCAGCAGCAGCAGCAGGAGCAGCAGCAGCAGAAGCAGCAGCAGCAGCAGGCGCCCCCGGCTGCCGACGCCGCCGCCGCCGCCGCCGACGAGGACGACGCCGAAGGCGACGACGACGACCCCGCGGGCGCGGCGCCGCTGGTCGTGCGCCGCCGCCGCCGGCTCGGCGCGACGGTGAACTCGGCGAACTCGTCGGACCTCGGCGAATCGGAGGACCCCGGCGAGGAGGCAGGCTCCCAGGGCGCCGAGAAACGAGGCGGCCGCGCAGCCTCCGGAGACGACGAGGACGCCGGAAATGCGGCCTCGGGCGACGCCGGTGGCGAGGGCGACGGCGAGGGCGGCGAGGGCGGCTGCTGGGACGAGGAGGACGAGCTCGCGGCGGCCATGTTTGGCGGCGGGCCCGAGGCGAACGCGCGCCGCGAGCGCAAGCGGCGGCGGCGCGAGGCGCGTCGGCGCGAGCGCGCGGCGCGCAAGGCGCAGCGGCGCATCGACTCGGAGGAGGAGGGGGAGGAAGGCGCGGGGGCCGAGGGGCGGCGAGGCAAGAAGCGCGGCGACGAGGAAAGCGACAGCGACAGCGGCAGCGGCAGCGGCAGCGGCAGCGGCGACGGCGACGGGGACGGCGACGACGGCGACGGCGGCGGCGACAACAAACAGCAACAGGCCGCCACCGACGCCAACGACCCCGACGCCGACTTGCTCGACCCCGCCTTGCTCGCCGCCGCCGCCGCGGTCGACCGGGACGACCCGGAGGGGCTGCTCGCCACCGCGCGTGAGCGCCGCTTTGCCGCCGCGCAGCGGCTGCAGCGCGACGCCGCGCGGCGCGACGTCGTCGGCCGCGGGTTTTTCGAGGAGCAGCGGCGGCAGCAGGAGGCGGCGCCGGGCGGCGAGCCGCCCGCCGCCGCCGCCGCCCGGGGCCTCGCGGCGCGCCTGCAGGCGCGCGCGGCCGAGCTGGCCGCGGCCGCCGCCGCGCGCGAGGAGCGTGCCGAGCGGGCGCGCGAGGCCGAGCGGCGCGAGGAGGCCAGGCGGGCGGCGGCGGCGGTCGAGGCGGCCGACGAGCAGCGGCGGCAGGGCGGCAGCGGCGGCGGTGCGGCCGCCGCCTCGCCCGCGATCGACATGGGCGGCCTGCGCGCGCGCCTCGAGGCGCGCGTGGCGGCAGCTGCGGGCGCGCGGGCGGCGGCCGCCGCCCTCGACCAGCAGGCAGCGGCGGCGGCGGCGGTCGTTGGCGGGGCGGGGGCCGGAGCGGCCGTCCTCCGCTCGCCTTGTGTTCCTGCTGCCGCTGCCGACGCCAATGGCACCGCCGCCGCCGCCGCCGCCAACGGCGACGACTTTGATGACGACCCGGCCGCGGCCGCGGCTATGATGGACACCGACGGTGACGACGACGATCTGATGATCATGGACGAGCCGCCGCCGCCGGCAAAGGAGGAGGCCGCTGCTGCTCCTGCTTCTGCTGCTGCTGCTGCTGCCGCCGAGCGTGGCGGGGGTGCGGCGGCGGCCGCCGCCGCCGCCCTGGCCGAGGCCGCCGCCAAGGGAGGCGGCGGCGGCAAGCGCACCAAGAGACAAGCGGCGGGCGCCGAGGACGACGACGAAATCGAGCTGGCCCTGTCGAGCGCCGTCAGCGGCAGCAGCGACGACGAGGACGAGGACGAGGACGGGGACGAGCAAGACGAGGCCAGCGGGGAGGAGGGGCAAGAAAAAGACGCTGCCGTTGCCGTCGCCGGCGCCTCGAGCGACGACGCGCTGGCCGACAGCGACCTGAGCGACGACGAGGACGAGGACGACGACGAGGACGACGAGGATGAGGACGACACCTCCGAGGAGGCCGCCCGCGACAGCGACGAGGCGGCGCCCGAGCTGCTGGCGTTTGAGGAGGAGGAGGCGGAGGAGGCAGAGGAGGGGGGCGAGCCGGCTGGCGGGGCCGCGGCCGGCGCCGGCGGCGACGGATCCAAGGCCGCCGACGGCAAGGGCGGCAAGGCCAAGAAGAAGAAGAAACACCGCGAGGGCGCCCGCCGCAACGGGTTCGTCGAGCTCGAGGCCGAGCTGTCGACCGACGAGGACGGCGGCGCGTACGAGCGCGGGCAGGACGACGATGACGACGGCGACGACGGCGACGGCGACGACGGCGCCGCCGAGGTCGAGGGCCTGATCGACCGCGCCGCGCGCGAGGAGAGGCGGCGCGACCAGCTCGCGCGCGCGGGCGTGCACGCCGACTGGCAGGACGGGGAAGACGCGCGCGGCCTGCGCGAGCTGATGGAGGGCGTCAAGAACGGCTTCCGCCGCCGCCGGCGCGGCGGCGCGGGCGCCGACGGCGACGAGGACGGCGACGACGACGACGAGGGCGGCGCCGGCGGCGACTTTGCGGCGCGCTACCGCCGCGCGCAGCTGCTGGGCCTCCTGGACGACGACGCCGGGGCTGGCGAGGACGGCGACGACGCCGAGGGCACGGCCGCGGCGGACGGCCTGGCCCCCACGGGCGGCGCAGGCGGGGGCGCGGGCGGAGAGGGCTGCCTCGATTTCGAGTGGCGCGAGGACGACGACGAGGCGGCCGCCTCGGCGCGCGCGGCCGAGGACGCGCTGCGGCGGCACCAGCTGCAGCGGCAGGCGCGGCTGCCGCGCGCGGGCTCCCTGGGCGGCGGGGGGGGCGCGGCGGGCGGGCTCGGGGCCTCGCGCGTGGCGCGGGTGGCGAGCCGCGGGCTGGCGGGCGGCGGCGGCGCGAGCGGCGGGAGCGGCGGGGGCGGCGGCGGCGCTCTTGGCGGGTCGGCGCCGCCCGACGTGTCTGCGGCATGGGCCGGCGGTGGCGGGACCGCCGCCGACCCCCAGCTGCTCGACGGGGAGGGCGACGGCCTGCGCGACAAGGGCTCGCTCGAGGTGGCCGCGATGCTCGCGCGCAGCGCCTCTGCGCCCTTGCCTGGAGGGGCAGCGGCGGCGGCGGCAGCGGCGGCAGCGGCGGCGGCCGCTGTCCGCGGCGGCCGGGGCGCGGCGATGGCGGCGGCAGCGTCTGGCGGCGGCGGCGGCGGCGGCGCTGCTGCTGCAGCGGCGGGCCTGCCGCGGCCGCGCGGGCCCGGCGCCGCCGCCGACGACAGCGCGCCCGCCGCTGCCGCTGCTCCTGCCGCCGGCCCCCGCCCCACCCCCTTTCGCTTCACGATGTTTGGGCAGGCGGACGGAGGAGGAGGAGGAGGCGGGGGCCACCCGGCGGCGGCGGCGGCGGCGGCCGGCGCCCCGGCCGCCGCCGCCGCCAACCCGCCCGCCCGCTCCCGCCCGCCCGTCGGCGCCGGCGCCGGCGGCACCTCCTTCATCGGCCGCCACAACCAGGCCTCCAACGCGGCCCTGGTCCGCGCCGCGTCGAATTTCGGCGCCTCGTCTCGCTCTTACATTTTCGGCAACGGCAACGGCAACGGCAACGGCAACGGCAACGGCAACGGCAACGGCAACGGCAACGGCAACGTGGGGGGCGGCGGCGGCGGCGGCGGCGCGGGGGACGCCAGCAACCCGGGCGCGGGCGGGGCCAGCCGCGAGGGGGCCGGGGCGGGCGTCGGCGGCGGCGCGGGCGCCATGCCGTCGTCGTTCGCGGGCCTGCGGGGCCTCATCGCGGGGGCCGGGGCGGGCGTCGGCGGCGGCGCGGGCGCCATGCCGTCGTCGTTCGCGGGCCTGCGGGGCCTCATCGCGGGGGCCGGGGCGGGCGGCGGCGGCGGCGGCGGCGGCGGCGGCGGGCGGGGCGCCGAGGCGGCGCCGCGGCTGTTTGGCCTGCTCGGCGGCGGCGGCGGCGGCAAGAACCAGGGGGGGGGGCGGGCGGAGGACGAGGGGGACGCGCGGGCCGGCGCGGGCGGCGGCACGGCGCTGCTGCAGGCGGTCGTGCGGGCCAAGTTTGAGAAGAGGCGGTAGACCAAGTTTCATTTGGATTTTTTGTCGCGACGCGGAAACGGCTCTTCCTCTCCGCCGCAAATGCCGGCGTCCCCCGCCCGCCAACGACAAAATGACGGGGCGCGTCTGTCCTGCTCTCTTCTTTCATCAAACTCAGTCCCTTCTGTCCATTCTGGGCGCTCACAAACCCCCGCCCTTCCCCGATCACAACACCCTCGATCTGCCGCCTCGATTTCAACCCAACCAAGGTTGCCGCGATTGGAAGAGAGAGAGACGACTGAAGCGGAGCAAGAGACAACAAACGACGAGATGGGCAAGCGCCGGCGACAGACCCACGAGATGGCGGGCGACCAGTTTGGCGAGTACGACAAGCCGCGCGAGGAGTTTGGTGGGGGCTCGGGGCGCGGTGGCGCAGGCGGTGGCGCAGGTGGCGGCGGCGGCGGCGGCGGCGGCGGCACCGCTGGCGGGTCTGGCGCCAGAGGCGGCTCCGTTGCGCTCGCGCCGCACGCGGTGCCCAAGTTTTTGCAGGCGTACGCGCACCTGCTGCCCAACGGCGGCGGGGGCGAGGACGGCGGCGCACCCCCGGTCGTCGGGCCGGACGCGGGAGGTGCAGGCGGAGGAGGCTCGTCCAAAAAGCGCCGCGGCAAGGACGGCTGCGGCGGCGACGACGACGACGGCGGCGACGACGACGACGGCGGCGACGGCGGCGGCCAGGACCCCACCGAGGCCGAGGCCATCGCCCGCGCGCTCGAGGACGACCCCGAGCTCGCGGCAGAGTTGGGAAAGGGGGGCGCGAAGAACGCCGCCGCCGCCAAGCAGCTTGCGCGCGCGCGCGCCGCCGCCGAGAAGCAGCGCGGCAACGAGGCGTTTTCCGCCGGAAGGCACGCCGACGCCGCGCGCCACTACGGCGCCGCCGCCGCGCTGGCGCCGTCGGACGCCGTCTTCTGGAGCAACCGCGCCGCGGCGCGCGCGGCGCTGGGCGAGCACGCGGGCGCCCTGTCGGACGCGCGGAGGGCGGCCGAGCTGCGGCCGGGATGGGCCAAGGCGCACGGGCGCGTCGGCGCCGCGCTCGAGAGCCTGGGTCACTTTGACGAGGCCGAGGCGGCCTACGCGCGCGCCGCGGGGCTCGAGCCGGCGGACGCGGCGCTGCGGGCCGCGGTGGCGCGGTGCGCGGCGGGGGCGCGCAGGCAGAGGAGCGAGGGGAAGCACGTCTTCAGCAGCAGGACCGCCGCCGCTCCTGCTGCTGCTGCTTCTGCTGCCGCTGCTCCTGCTGCCGCTGCCGCTGGTCCTGCTGCCGCTGCTGCTGCTGCCGCTGCTCCTGCTGCGGCTGCCGCTGCCGCCGCCGCTGCTCCTGCTGCGGCTGCCGCTGCCGCCGCCCCTGTCGCGCCGCCGCCGATGGCCGCCGCGGGGGTCAAGGCCAAGGGCCTCTTGTCGTTCGGGGACGAGGAAGAGGACGAGGAGGACGGAGAGGAGGGGTGAACGTCTGTTTTTTTCTTTCGTCGTGTTGTTTGCAAAAACAACAAAAGGCGCCCTGCTTGCCCGCGTGATAAGTAAAAAAACGACACCGCAGAAACAAAACGAAACGAATTGAACGCTCAATCTCTCCCAAGCCCCGCAATCGATCTCAGCGGGGGACGAGACACAGACAGGCGTACCGGCCGCCCTACTCTACTCCACGGCCATAACCACGGGCAGCGCCTGCTCTGCGCCGTCCGCCGCCGCTGCCCCCCGCTTGTTGCCGGCGCGCAGCGGCCTGCCGTTGTCGTCGGCGCCCATCCCCGCCGCCCGCTCGGCGTCGGCCTGGTTGTGCGGCCGCGCCCCCGCGAGCGCCTTGACGCGCCGCTTGTGCGGCCGCGTGCCCTCGTGGTCCGCCAGCGCCACGGGCGTCTGGAAATGCCGGCCGCACGGCACGCAGTAGTGCGCCCCGCAGCCGGGCACGTCGGCGTCGAGGGCGACGCGGCCGAGCGTGCCGACGGGCGCAAACGTCTTGCCGTCGGTGACGGCGGCGCGCGGCTTGCGCGCGTCCTCCCACACCTGGTCGATGTGGCGCTCGCGGAACTTGCTGCGCGAGAGGCGCTTGTGGCCCTTGCGGGTCTTGCTGTCGCCCCCCACCCGGCGCTTGCCCGGGGCGGTGCCCATGCTGCTGTGCTAGGGAGCCGGCGCGGACACAAAGAGTCGGCGCAGCTTTCCACGCGGGTTTTGTGTGTCGTGTTCACACGCACGCGGCGACCTGGATGGTTTTGGGATGGGGCTTGATGAAGAGATGCGGTGCGGTTGGAGTGTGTGTGATGAAGAGAGGTGCACGTTTCCGTTCTCGTCGAAGTCCCGACTGGATTTTTGCCCATGGCCTCCCTCCCCCTCTCTCCCTCTCTCCCCCTCCCCCCTTCACTAAGACAGATGAGGTGGGCGCCCTCCTCCAGCCCCCGCGCGCGCACGCCTCTCACAGTACTGGGCACGAACGTTGAGACAGGTGCCGTTGCCCTCCCCTTTCCACTCTCCTTCGCGACCCCCAAAGCACAATCACAAGACTCTCTTCTCTCTCGCACAACTGCAAGCTCCCTCTCTCCCTCTCTCTCTCTCTCTCGCGCGCGCGCACACCGCCGCTAGAGCGCCGGGAGCGCAGCGCCTTGGCCACGCTCCTGTGTGCGTGCGGCGCGCGCGCGCGCGCCACCCGTCTCTGCCCCTCCCTCATGGCGTGCCCGCCGCAGCACCTCTCCGCCTGGGGCTCGGACGGGCAGGTCGGCGGCGACGCTCCGTCGGTGGCGGGCGCAGCAACGGCGGCGGCGGCCGAGGCGCCGCCGTTCGGGCCCGCCGGCGGCGGCGCTTCAGCAGTCGCCGCCGCAGCCGCCGCGGCTGCAGCAGCAGCAGCAGCCGCGGCGGCCGCGGCGGCAGGGGGCCGCAGCGTCAGCGCCGAGCCCAACGACCCCTACCCGCAGCACCGTCCGCAGCAGCAGCAGGAGCAGCGGCAGCGCCAGCGCAGCGTGCCGCCGCCGCCGCCGCACGCGACGGCGGCCGCCGCCGTCAGAGCCCCCGCAGCCGGCCACCACCCCCACCTCCACCCCCGCCCCCACCCCCACCACGCTCCCGCCCCCGCCCCCGCGTGCGACCTGTGCGCGGGCCGCCTGCGCTACTTCGACGCGTACGGCGGCTACTACCACTACGGCGTCGGCTGCTGGTACATGGGCGTGGGCGCGGCGGGCGGGCGCCCGGACGCCGGCGCGGGCCCGGCGCCGGCGGCCGAGGCCGCGGGTGGGGGCCAGGCCGAGGCGGCGGCCGCGCCGCCGCCGCAGCAGCAGCCGCAGTGGCCGCAGGCGCAGTGGCCGCAGACGCAGGAGCCGGTGCTGGCGCTCACGGCCGCCGCGGCTGCCACCGCGGCCGCGGGCGCTGCGCGCTCCGCCCGCTCGCAGCAGGAGCACGACGGCGGCGGCGGCGGCGGCAGCGGCGGCGGCACGCGGGGAGAGGAGGAGGACGAGGAGGCGGGCGGCGACCCGCTGCTGGGCCTGCCCGCCGGCCTGCTCGCGCGCGTCGACGCCACGGTCGAGCGCAGCCTGCGCGGCGAGCTGCGGCGGCTCCGGGAGGACCGGGCGGCGTGCGCGCAGGCGTGGCGCGAGCTGGCCGAGGCCGCCGCCGACGCGCACAAGGCGGCAGTGGGGGCGGCGGCCGCGGCCGAGGCGGCGGCGGCGGCGGCCGTGACGACCGCGCCGTCGTCGCCGCCGGCCTTGGCGGGCGGGGCGGGGTCGACGGCGCGCGGCGGGGGCGGCGGGGGGGATGGCGCAGGGGGCGCGGCGGCACGGCAGCATCAGCATCAGCAGCAGCAGCAGCGGCAGCAGCAGCGGCAGCAGCAGCAGCTGGAGCAGCGGCAGCAGGAGGAGCAGCAGCACCAGCCCCCGCACGTCCTCATGCTTCCGCCCCCGCCCCAGCAACAACGGCATCAGCAGCAGCAGCAGGAGCGCCAGCCCGCAGCAGCCGCTCCGGCGGCCGCCGCCGCAGCAGCAGCACCGGCGCTCCCCCCTCCGCCGCCCCTGCCGCCGCCGACGGCCGCGCCCGTCGGCTCCTCGGCGCGCGGCCGCAAGCGCAGCCCGAGCCCCCCGGGCGGCCGCGGCGGCCTCGCGCGCGACCCCCCGCCGGTGCCGATGCCGCCGCCGGCCCCCCATCTGCGCCAGCAGCAGCAGCAGCAACAGCAGCAGCAGCTGCAGCAGCAGCAACAGCAGCAGCAGCGGCAACTCCAGCAGCACAAGGCGGCGGCGCCGCTGCCCAGGCCGCTGCCGCCGCAGCCGCCAGCGCCGCCGGTGGCGCTGCCGCACTCAGTCAATTTCTCGCACTGGACGCCCGCCGCGCGCGCCCCGCCCTCGAGCGGCGTCGCCGGCGCTGGCACCGCCGCCCGCTCGATGGCCCCGTCGCCGTCGACGCTGCCCGTCCACCTGCCCGAGCTCCAGCGCCCAGCGCGCCGCGCCCCCGCCGCCCCCGCCAGCCCGGCGCGGGCGCGCCCCTCCGGCTCGCGCTCGCGCTCGCGCTCGCGCTCGCGCCGCCGCTCCCGCTCGCCCTCGGACGACGATCAGCGGGGGTGGCGGCGCGCCGGCGGAGGGAGCGGCAACGGCGCTGGCGGGCGTGGCAGCAGCGGCGGCGGCGGCGTCGGCGGCGGCGGCGGCGGCGGCGGAAACGACGGGTGGGGCAGGGGCGAGGACGCGAGGGGCGCGGCGCCGGACCGCCGCAGCGACTGGCGCAGCCGCAGCCGCGGGCGCAGCTTCAGCCGGGGGCGCAGCCGCAGCCGCAGCCGAGGCCGCAGCCGCAGCCGCGACGGCGACCGCCGCTGCTGGCGTCGCCAAGGCTCGCCCGGCGGCGAGCGCTCCCGCTCGCGCTCGCGCTCGCGCTCCCGGCCGCCCTCTTTCTCCCGATCCCGCTCGCGCTCACGCTCGCGCTCGCGTCGCGCGAGCCTGCCGGGCGGCGCCTGGTTCCAGCACCGACGCGATCATACGCCGCCGCCCGACTGGCAACGCGACCGCCGCGCAAGCGGCGGCGGCGGCGGCGGCGATTACGGCGGCTTTGGCCCCGGAGGCGGCGGCGGCGGCGGCGCCGGCGACGGAGGGTGGGCCAACGGCGGCGGCAGAGACGGCGGCGGCGGCGGCGACTGGCGGGAGCCGCCTCCGCCGCCGCCGCCGCCGCACCTGCGGCACCTGCACGCCCGGGTGCCGCTCCCGCCTTTGCCGCTGTACAGCAACCGCTACGAGCAGCACCCGCCGCCGCCGCCGCAGCAGCAGCAGCACGACGACCGCTGGAACGGCGGCCCCCGCGGCCACGGCGGCGGCGAGCGGGACGGCTTTGCCTTTGGCGGCGGCGGCGGCGGCAGCGCCGCCGCCGCCGCCGACGACGAATGGGGCTCGGGCGAGCGCCCCCGCCGCCTCCGCAGCCGCAGCGCGGAGGACCGCGACCACGACCGGGCGCGCCGCCGCCGCTGCGACGAGACCGAGCCCGGCGGGGCCGAGGCCGCCGAGGCCGCCGAGGCGGCCGGGCGCGCCGCGCGCCGAGAGCAGCGCTTGCAGCGGGGGGAGGGGGACGGGCCCGCGGGCTGGCGCATGGCCCACGTGCTGTGGCTGGGCCTCGCCAACTGCCGGCCGCCGAACAACTGGATCGAGGCCCAGGGCGGCGAGCTGCCGGCCCTGGACGCCGACGTCCTGCGGCGCTTTTTGAACACGACGCTCGTCGCCGGCGGCGCCGCCGCGGCCGGCGGCGGCGCCGTCGTCAAGGTCCAGGTCGTCCCCCGCTCGGCGATCGGCTTCGCCACGTTTCGATCTGGCCGCGAGGCGTCTCTGGCCGTCGCGCTCGACCGCTGCGAGTGCATGGGCGGGCCCCTGAGCGTCCGGCGCGTGAAAAATTACTCGCACGCGCTCGCCCGCCGCGCCATCGAGGAGGAGGAGAGGCAGGCGGCGAACGGGGGCGGGGGCGGGGGCGGCGGAAAGGGCGGCGGCGGCGGCTCCGAGGAGGGCGAGGCCTGGCGCCCCTCCGCCCTGCCCGTGCCGCCCGCTTTTGTCGACCGGGAGGTGCTGGCGGCCGCGGCGCGCCTCGCGTCGCGCGACATGCTGCGCGAGTGCCGGCGGCAGCGCAAGGAGAGCAAGCACAACAAGAGGTTGGCCGGCGGCGGCGGCAGCGGCAGCGGCGGCGGCGGCGACGGCGACGGGGGCGACCAGCAGCAGCGGCAGAAGCAGCAGCAGCAGCAGGCCGCCGCCGCCGGTAGCGTGAGCGTGAGCACCGCGGGCGGGGGCGGCGCGGCGTCCGAGGTGGCGCATGCGGCGCTGCAGGCGGCCGCGCGCCTGCGGTCGGCGGCGCCGCAGCCGCGGCGCTGAGATTCTTCGTGATTTGTTTCGGGCGGGATCGGGCGGGAGAGCGCGAAAAAACCGCAGGCGCCGGACGAAAAAAAATTGTGTTCTGGGACACAAGCACGAGTTGGCAAGACGACTCTTATCTCCTTCGCCCGCCCCCCCCTCACAAAATCACACGATCGCTCCCAATCTTTCGACGCCCTGCTGGCTGTCGTTCTCCATTCGTTCATCACCTGCAAGTTCCCCTGTTTTGTGTTTGCCGCCGTCGCCCTCTGACACCGCCAGGCCGCGGCCAGGCCGCCCCCCTGCGGCCTTTTCTCGCGAAAAAAAGAAAGGAGGCCACGGGCGAAGACGAAAACCAACAACCATGATGGTCCTGCCCTACCTGCACACGGACGGCGACCTGCACGGGCTGGAGGCCGAGTTGCGCGCCGAGGCGGCGCCGATGGTGGTCGCACGAGTGAGCACCGCGAAAGGCGCTGGCGCCGCAGGCCGCCCACCGCCGAGCGCGAGCGCGGCCGCAGCCACGCTCGGCGCCGGCCTCGCGCTCGCGATGCTGTGCGTCGGCGCAGTGCTGCTGTTCCCCCCCTCGGTCGCGACCGCCCTCCCCGCGACCCCCTCCTCGCCGCCGCCGCCGCCCCTCCTTCTCCCGCTGCCCGGAGGCGCGCCCAACTGCTTCGGCAACGACGCCGCCTGCGCCCGCGGGCTCATGCTGCCGCTGCCGCTGCCGCAGCAGTCGGCCGCGGCGCCGCAGCCCCCGCCGGCCTCCCAGCCGCCGTCGTCCCTCGTCGACCTCATCCCGAAAGTCATCCACATGACCGTCGAGGACCGCTCTCGCGTGCCGTGCCACGTGACCGGTCTCATGCGCTCCTGGGCGCGCCGCAACCCGGGCTGGCGCGTGTGGGTGTGGGACGCCGCCGACCGAGACCGCTTGATCGCCGAGTCCTTCCCCCGCTGGCGCGCCTACTTTGCGGCGCTGCCCAACGGCGTGGAGCGGGCCGACCTGTTCAAGTACGCGGTGCTGTCGGCCATCGGGGGGCTGTACACGGACATCGACGTCGAGTGCCGCCGCCCCATCGAGGAGTGGCCTGGCGTGTACGCGCTGATGCGGCAGGGACAGGGCCAGGGCCAGGGCGTCGGCGGCAACGGCACGACGAGTCCCCCGCCGCCGCCGCTGCCCAAGTCGGCGCTCGTTCTGGGGATCGAGGCCATGCACGACGACGCGCAGACCTACGTGGACGCCAAGCACGTCTACCCGCTCCAGCTGAGCGCGTGGACCGTGCTGTCGTCCCCCGGCCACCCGGCGCTCGGGCGCCCGGGCGACGCGCTCTTTCCCGCGTCGCAGGCCGAGGCGGCGCGGGAGCTGCTGGCGCTGTTTGCGCCGGGCGGTCGCGGCAGCGGCGCCGGCGCTGGCGACGAGAAGGAGGTCGGCTCGCGCCTGTCGCTTCTGCGCGACGTGCTGGGCGTGGACGACGCCGGCAAGAGCGGCGGCGGCGGCGAGGAGCGCGGCGGGGGCGGCGGCGGCGGCGGCGGCGGCGACTTTGGCGACTATGGGGCGGCGCCCGACGCCGACCTCCAGGACGCCCGGGCGCGGCTCTGGTGGCGCGAGTCGATCCTCAACAGGACGGGCCCCTTTTTGCTGACGCGCCAGGTGCTCGCGTTCGCCTCGGAGCGCCTCGAGCCGAGCCTGCGCATCGGCACCCACGAGGACGCGGCGCGCGCCCTGCGCAACGGCGTCGGGTTTGTCGGTGCTACGACGGGTCTTGGCGCCCCGGCGTCCTCGCCCGCCTCGTCGTCGTCGTCGCGGGCCGCCGTCGCCATCCTGCCGCTCGACGCCTTTGGCGCGGGGCAGCCGCACTCGCACGCCGGCCCCGAGGACGGCGAGGGCGTGCTGGCCGTGCACCGCTTTTTGTCGTCGTGGCGCGGGTCGGGCGACGGCAAGGGGGATCGCTACTGGTGCAAGTGGACGGGTGGGCTTGACGCGGACGAGCAGGGAGAGGACTATGCTTGATGTGTGATGAGAGAGATGGCAGAGAAGATGGGCAGGAGAAGAAGCGAGAGCGCGCGCGACGCGACACGACGAGACGAGACACCCACCGTCGCCTTTCCGATCTGCCTCTCTCGACAAGGCCCCTGAAAAATGATGCGTCTCTTCTTGTAACAAATGCGCGGTTGCTATCAACTCTGCGGGTGCTAGTAGGGCGCGGCCGTGTGATGCGACCGGAGAAAAAAAACCGCCGTCAACCGCGCCAGACGAGTTCTTTGATTCAACTGAAAAGTCCCCAAATAGGATTCTCGTCGCTGTCGTCACCCCTCGGATTCCCCACCTCGGTCGCGACCGCCCTCCCCGCACGCGCTCGCCTCCCGGTGCGCGCTGAAAAAATGCAGGCGGGCGCCATGAGCGCGTCGTCCTCGTCATCCTCAACCTGCGCCGCCATCTCGGTCTGGTCGGCCTGCTGCGGCGCCGCCGGCGTCCCCTCGTCGTCGCCGCCGTCGCTGCTCGCCTCTGCCTCGTCCTGGTCGCTCCCCCACGGGTGGGCGTCGATCATCGCCTGGAGCTTGCGCGCGTCGACCCGCCGTGGCGCGCCGTGGGCCATGTACGATTGGCCCGACTCGTCGACGTGGACCGCGCCGTCTGCCACGGAGACGGACGCCTGGCGCTCCCGCAGCAGCTTCAGCGCCGCGGTCAGCACGACGCCCGAGGGGTACGACGGCCTCTGATCGCGCCAAGGCTTGGGGTCCCGAGGGTCGTGCTTGGTCCACAGAACGAGCGACGACAGGCGGGGCAGCTCTTCCTGGATGACGGGCGCCAGGGCGGACGGCGCCCAAGACAGCTCCAGGTGCTCGAGGGCGACCAGCGGCCGCAGGTCGGCCGCCGTCAAGCGAAAGGGGTAGGTCGAGTCGATGACCAGGCGCCTCAACTGGTTGTAGTAGCGCAAGGAGGGCGCGGCCCCCCTTAAGCCGTCGCACTGCATGTCGAACGTCATCAGCCCGGTGAGCAGGGACAAGGACGGGGGCAGCTGCACGACGTGCACGAAGCCGTCGGCTTTGTCGTGCGCTGCCGGGAAGATCCGGAGGTCGCGCAGGGTCGGCGCGAGCGGCCGGAAGATCGCGCGCGCCGCCGACGTCCACTCCTCGATGCGCGCCGCCTGTCGGGCCTCGCGCGCCTCGCGCGCCTGCTTCGGGCCGTCGCCGGAGGACGGGCTGCCCCACTGCACGGGTCCCGGCTGCCAGTCCACGTCGCCCGAGACGCACAGGCGGGTCAGGCGCGTCAAGCCGGCCAGCGAGGGGAGGAGGGCCGCCATCGGCGCGATGCGGCGCGGGGGCCGGGCGTCGTCATTGATGCGCGCGTAGCTCTTTAGCAGGTCGTTCGTGTCAAACGTGCGGCGCGGCGCCTCGTCGTCCGGCGCCGCCTGCTTGTCCTTCTTCCCCTTTATGGCCTGGCGCGCGCCCGCGCACCCCTCCGCGCGGAGCGTCTCGAGCGACTGCAGCGTCGGCGCGAGGGCGGCCAGGCCGCGCGCGCAGACCAGCAGCGGCTCGTGTGCCGGCCACCTGGCGTGCTTCTCGAAGTTGTCGGGCGGGGGGCGCGGCGAGAGGACAACCCGCAGGTGCGCGAGCGGGGGAGGGCGCTGCCGGTCGGCGAGGGGCGGGAGCGGCGGCTCGTCCTCGTCCTCGCTCTCGTCCTCGTCCGAGTCGCCGCCGTCTTTCGAGCCCCCGGCCTTCTTGTCCTTGTTCTCGTCGCCATCGCCGTCGCCGTCGCCGCCCCAGGCGATCTGGAGCGGGCAGTCGGAGGCCCAGTGCAGCTCCACGTCGAGGACGCGCAGCGACGGGAAGTAGAGGCGCGACAGCAGGAAGAAGCGCCCGTTCTCGCGGCGGCCGCGCGGCGCCCAGCGCGAGGGCCACTCGCCCACGCAGAGCGTCACCAGGCTCGAAAACATGAGCGGCCAGCGCCGGCGGGACGGCGGGCTCTGCACGGGCACGACGCGCAGGACGTCCTGGAGGGCGGCCGCGCGCCCGAGGCGCAGCACGCGCAGGCCGTCCAGGACGTCCACGACGTCCTCGTCCGGGTCCCGCGGCCCGCGCGCCTGGGTGCAGCCGAGCGCGAGCCCGAGCATCTCGCCGTCGTATTGGTCAGAGTCGTCGGAGAATCGCCCCTTTTCGTCGCAAAGCCCGCCCCGGGAGCGGTCGTGCAGCCACAGCGCGTGCAGCGCGCCGCGGTTGAAGCGGCGCTGGGTGAGCAAGCGCCCAACGACCGCTGGGCGCTTGCTCACCCAGCGGTCGGTGTCCCACGGGTCCTCGGGGCAGTAGGTGAGGTCGTACGTGGCGCGGTCGACGGCGCGCAGGGCCAGGGCGCGCCACTTGCGGCAGACGCGGCCGACGGACGCGCAGGTCTGCAGGAAGAGCAGGTCGGGCGTCGGCGGCGGCCGAGGAGGCGGCGGCGAGGCAGCAGGGGCGCGCCCTCCCGCCTCGCGCCGCTCCTCCTCCTCCTCCTCCTCCTCCTCCTCCTCCTCGTCGTCGTCGGCGGCGCCATGGCGTTCGCCCCAGGCCTCGCGCAACCACCCGCCGCCCGTCACCTGGCCCTCCTCCCCGTCGTCGTCAAGCCCGCCGTTGCTTGGCCAGACGGCGCCACGAGGCGCAGACGCGGCCGCCGCCGCGAGCGCCTGCTCGCGCCGCTTGATCAGGCGCGCCGCGCGCGCGTCCTGGCGCTGGCGCTCAAGGACGACGAAGAGGATGTCGAGCGTGCGGTCGAGCTGCTTCTTCCGCTGCCTCTGCTGCTCTTTGGCGTCTTGTTGCGCGGCCGCCTTTGGCGGCGCGTCGGCCGCCGTCGCCGTCGCCGTCGCCGTCGCCGCTGCTGCTGCTTCAAGGCCGGCGGCGCGAGGCCGCTCCTTCTCGGGCGCCTCTGCTTCGGCGCGCTTGCTGTCGCGCTCGCTGGACTGATCAGGAGCAGGCTTGCTGTCGGCGTGCGCGTCCATGGCTGCGCTGTGCTTGCGTGGTTTCTCTCTCTTCTTTTCGGAATGGGCTGGGGAGCAACGCGTTCCGCCGCCGCCGCCGCTGCTTTTTTCGCCCTCCAGTCTCTCTTTTTCGCTGCTTTGTTGTTTGAGCTCGTGTTTCGCGCGCGCGTGTGGTGTCGGGGGAGCGCTTGGCGATGTGATGCGCTTGTTGCTGTTGTTTTACGTGTGCGCGTTGCGATACGAGACAGGGCCGTCGCTTTTGCGAGGAGGAGGAGGAGGAGGGAAACGCGAAGGGACGAGCGTGCGCGCGAGCGAAAAAGCAAGCGAGCGAGCGCGCGCCGCCCGCTGCCGTCTTTTCGCCTCTCCCCTCTCTTTGACACACACGTTTCAATAGTCCGCCACTGCGCGACACACGTCGCTCGAGTTCGCACTCTCCATCCCTACCACTGCGGGCAAGGCTCCTGCAGCACGATCTTCTCGTCCGACTTGCCGTGCGTGGGCGCGGCGTGCGGCTCTGTCCCGAGCCGCCCGACCGCGTACGTCTTTCTTCCGCCTTGCCCCTGGGCTACGGCCGCCGCCGTCGTCGCCACCTGCCCCCCCCCGGCGTCAAACAGCCCCAGCCCGCCGCACTGCCTGAAGAATCCCTCGGTAAAGTCGACGCGGAACACGTCGTACGGCATGCAGGTGAAGGGCACCGCGTCGTCCTCGATGTACTTTGGGCAGCACGCGACCCGGCGCAAATCGACCAGCGTGGCGCGCTCGGCCGCCGCCCCGTCCCCCCTCGCGCGCGCCGCGGCCGCCTCGCGCTCCTTGCGCAGCCACGGCACGTGCTGGCCGTCCTCCTCGAGCTCGCGCCAGGTGGTCGGCCGAACGCCCGTGATGGCCTCGGCGCGCGTGCGGCGCGGCTGGCCCGTCGACGGGTCGACCGAGGACCCGGGCACTGGCGCCCCCTCCGTCTGCAGCAGCTTTGGCAGAAAGCGGTAGGCCACGACCACGGTCGGGTCGACCAGCAGGCGCCCGTAGCCCATGCGCAAAAAGTCGTCGGCGACCAGGCTGCACTCGCCGTGGTTGCACTCTCCCAGCAAGGCGCGCCGGAAGCGCAGGCCGCGCGCAAAGGGCGCCGCGCGCAGGCGGACCAGGCCGTTCCAGCAGGCGGCGACGGGCACGGGCAGCCCGCGTCCGACGCGCGAGGCGAAGCGGCCGACGTACGGAAAGGCGGGGTCGAACATCGTGCCGGCGGCGTCGCGCGCCACCCACCTGTCGTAGAAGTAGCTGCCGCCGACGCCGTAGTTGCGCCCGAGGTCCTCCTCGAGCTGGTGCTTCTGCGCGACCCACTCGCGGCGGCGGGGCGTGGTGGCGGCCGCGTCGTCCTCGGCGTCCTTCTTGGCTTCCAGGAGGGCGAGGGCCGCGGCCTCGGCGGCGCTGACGGGCAGGGCGGAGGCCATAGCGAGCAGGGCGGGCGCGGTCATCGCCTGGTCCTCGACGTCGAGCACGGGGCGCGAGTTGAGCAGGGCGCGGCGGCGGGCTCGGGTTGCCGGGGGGACGGCGGCGGCGGCGACGGAAGCCGCGGGCGCGGACGTGGTCGCGGGCGTCGGCGGCCGCGGGGCGGCCAGGGCGAGCGAGGCGCGCTCCCAGGGCGACTGCGGCGCCTCTATGGTGTTGCCAACATGGGATGTGGTGGTGGTCACGGCAAACGAGGGGCCGGTGCTGTAGGCGTCCTTCTCGCCGTCGTTGAACGAAAAGAGGTGGCGGCCAGCAGTGTTGGACGGCGGTTTGTCGGGCCGGCCGCCACGGTGGCGGCGCATCGAGGCGGGCCCTGCGGGCTGCCTCTCCTCGCCTTCGTTGAGCGTCGTTTTGGGATCCAGGTCGACGTCCGCCCGATCTCGAGGAGGCTTGATCGCGCGGCCGCCCGGACGGAGGGGCGGCAGCGGCTGTCGCGGCTCTTTCGGTCGCGTCGCGGCCGCCTTTTTCTCGCGGACGGCGGGAGCGCCCGCGCGTTTGAGCTGCGTCCTTGGCGTCGGGCGTGCTTTGTGTTGCGCGCCCTTCGTCTCGGCCTCCGTCAGCTGCTGCTGTTGCTGTTCCTCGTCTTTGTGGTCGTTGACCACGCGCTGCTGCTCCTTCGGCTGTTGCTCATGTGTCGGCGCGGCGGCGGCAACGGCACCGGCGCCCGCCCGTTTGGGCGGCGGCGGCAGGGGCGTCGCGCCCGTCTCCTGGGCCGCGCCCTCGGGCTCGTCCTTTTGCTGCTGCTGCTGTTGTTGTTTGTTATCAGGTTGCTGTTGCTCATCATCTTTGTGGTCGTCGACCTGGAGCTGTTGTGTTGTTGTCTGCGGCTGCTGCTGATGTTTGGGCGCGGCAGCATCGGCGCCCGCCTGTGCCTCTTCCGCCGCCGCCGTCGGCTGTTCCGCCTTTGCTTCGTTCGCCTCGGCCGGCGCCTTGTCCTTCTCTGCTTCGTCCTCCACGTAGTCCTCCTCGTCCTCCACGTCCTCGGCCTCCCACACCTGAAGGCCCGTGAGGTCCAACGCGCACGAGATGTCGGATCCAGGCCTCTGTTCGTGCGGCGTCGGAGGCGCGAGCGCGGCCTCGTCCTCGGGAGAGGCGACCCACAGCGAGGACGCAGCAGAGGATGCAGCAGAGGGCGCTGCGGCCGCCGCCGCCCCTGGCGACGCAAAGCCGCTGTGCGCGACGAGGCGCTTGAGATCGTCGGCGCAAAAAAAGACGTCGTTGAGGAACAGGACCTCGGAGGGGGCGGGCTCGAAGCAGGCGGCCGGCATCATGCCGCCGGGGTGGTGACGGGAGGCAGCAGCCGCAGAACCGGCGCCCGCAGCCGCCGCCGCCGCCGCGGGCCAGCGCCGGCCGCACTCGGCCGCCACGAGGAGGTTGCGCCGGCTCCTGGAGGAAAAAGATGGCGCGACGACCGCGTTGCGCACGGCGGCCAGGAACGAGATCCGGTCGTGCCGGGGCCCCTTTCGCAGGATCATTCCGTCGATCGTGAGGTTGAACGGCACGCCGGCGGGCTCGAGCAGCATGGCCGCCAGCGCCATCCACTGGGGCGTGTGGTCGGCGCTGCCCGACTCGTACAGCGCGGCGTAGGCCTGGCCCGGCGCCACGTCGTCGACGAGGAAGCGCAGCAGCTGCAGCACGTAGTTTGGCATGAGCGCCTCGCTGTTGAACAGGTTGCCCGCGACCAGGATGCGGAGGAGCGGGCGCCGCGCATGCGTCGCGCGCGCCGACTGGCCGGGACCCTCCGACAGGTCGTGGTGGTAGTCCGCGGGGCGGGGGAGCGTCGCGTCGCGCCGCGAGCACGGAAGCAGGCGCTCCTCGCCGCCGAGCGAGAGCGTCGAGATGGCGTGGCCGAGGAATCGCGCGAAGAGGGGGAAGCGCGCCGAGGGGTCGCCGGCGGCGGCGTCCGCCGCCTCGGTCGCGTTGCCGCCGCCGCCCGATGGCTGAAGCATGCGCGCGGGGTCGTACGCCTGCTCGAGGGCCAAGGCGGCGGCGGCGGACGCCGCCGTTGCCGCCGCCGCCGCCGCCGCCGCCGCCGCCGCCGCCGCGCTCCCGCCGACGGTGGCGGCTGCGGCGGCCGCCGCGGCGGCGGTCGCGGCGCGGGCGGCGGCGTCGGCGGCGTTCCACGGGTCGACGCGCCGGACCGCCCGGCTGATCAGCGCGCGCGCCTCGTCCAGGGGCGGCCTCGCCCCGGGCGCCGACGCCGCCTCGTACAGGGACACCAGGTGCATGAGGTGGGCGTCGCGGACGAGCAGCGCGCGCTCACGCACGAAAAAGGCGACGCTGCGAGATTTGAGCTCGGCGTCGCGGGCCGCCGCGGCTGCAGCGGCGGCGGCGGCAGCGCCGCCCTCGCCTCGGTCGTTGGGCGCGACGAGGAGGAGGCCGCGCGGCGCCTGAGGCAGCTTGGCGTGACGCGGCGAGGGCGACGGCAGCCAGTGCTGCGCCTGCAAGAGGGCCTCGGCGCGGCCCAGGGCGGCGACGGACGCGGAAAAGTTGCTCGCGACGACGACGACGAGGACGAGCGCGGCGAGGGTCCCGGCGAGCCGGCGTCGCCGCTCCGCCGCTGGCGCGGTGGCCGCCGCCGCCGCCGCCGCCGACGCCGACGCTTTGTCGCCCGTTTTCCTCACCCATGCGCGCGGTGAGGCGGACAAATAGCGCGGTGGCGGGAACAAGCCGGGATCAGGGCTCACGGTGATAGGCATTGGATTGGAGGAGACAAGGAGCGGGTGGGAGGAGGAGGGACAAAAGGAACAAGTCAACGGCGCGTTTTTTTTGGTTTAGTGCGCCCGAGCGCGTTTGCCCCTAGGGGCCGCGGGAAGACTGGCGTTGTCTCTCTTGTGTCTTATTCTCGGGCTCGTAAAATGGCGTTGCGATCGATCGCGTGTATTGACGTGGCATGCCCAATCGTGAATGAGAAGGGCAGACACTCGTCGGAGATACAGGAATGAGGGGGGAAAAGCCGTCCCGTCACAGCAACGAGCAAAAAGAACGGGCGAGAGCGCGCTCGGTCGCGTTTCAGCGCGGCTGGCTGGGAAGCCCCGCCTCCGCCCCAATTGAGCGTACGTAAGGCAGATTGTCTCGAGACCTGGAAGAAGAAGGCGGCCGAAGGGAAACGGGACTAGGTCATTGCGCCTTCTCCGCCCTTTTTTTTTCATTTCCAGTAGCCGCCCCTCGCAAACTTTCGGCTCTCGGGCGACGCCCCTCAAAAGCTCGCGTTTTTCCTCCTGTCCCTCCCCCTTTCATTCCTCGTGATTTTTTTATCCGCCGACGTGATCTCCTTCCACCACCCTCGGCCCTTGAACGCTCGGAGCCCTTGACACAATCTGGTGAGCATATCTCTCGTGCGTGCGGCGTTTGATTTCGGGGAAAGCGCGCGGCGGCGGCGGCGGGGGGGAGGAGGACCAAGGGGGAGCGGCTCGGACCAAGAGCCAAGACGGGCGGGCGCCGAGAGGAAGAACAAGACGTCATATCTCTCGAACTCCCTGCCGCCCCCCCCTCAATCAAACGCCTCACACAACACCACAACAACAACAACAACAACAACAGAAACCACACCAGAAGCAACCACACCAAAAGCAACAAGGACAACAACAATGGCCCCCGTGCTGGTCTCGCGCCGCAAGGCGCTCTTTGCCGTGGCCGTTCTGGCCGCCGCCGCCCTCCTCTCGGCGCCCGGCGCCCACGCAGCCGGCCGCGCCCTCCTGCAGGGCGAGGCCGCCGTCGACGCCCTCGAAACCGCCATCCCGGCCGTCGACGCCGCCGACGTCTCGCTCAACGCCACCGCCGTCGCGGCCAACGCCACCGCCCCCTCGGGCTTCTCGTCCCTGTTCCAGGTCGTCACGGGCATCTTTTCCCGCGGCGGCGCCGCCGCCGAGGCCGAGGCCGAGGCCGAGGCCGAGGCCGAGGCCGCCCCCCTCGCGGCGTTCGCCGACGAGGCCGAGGTCGATGCCGCCGCCGAGGAGGCCGTCCTGCCCGCTATCGCCGAGGAGCCCGTCGTGGCCGCCGAGGAGCCCGTCGTGGCCGCCGAGGAGCCCGTCGTGGCCGCCGAGGAGCCCCTTGTGGCCGCCGAGACGTCTGAGGCCGTCGTGGCCGCCGGCGACGCCGAGGTCGCCGCCCCCGCCCTCGGCAGCGGCTTTGGCGCCCTCGTGGACCTCGTCCGCCCCCAGCGCGGCGTGGCCGCGGCCATCGCTGAGCAGCGGGCCGCCGAGGAGGAGGACAAGAAGCAGAAGGAGCAGGAGGACGAGAAGGACAAGAAGGACGACGACAACAAGAAGGACGACGACGACAAGAAGGACGACGACGACAAGAAGGACGACGACGACAAGAAGGACGACGACAACAAGAAGGACGGCGACGACAAGAAGGAGGACGACGACAAGAAGGACGACGACAACAAGAAGGACGACGACGACAAGAAGGACGACGACGACAAGAAGGACGACGACGACAAGAAGGACGACGACGACAAGAAGGACGACGACGACAAGAAGGACGACGACGACAAGAAGGACGACAAGGAGGACAAGAAGGACGACAAGGAGCACCACAAGGAGGACTTTGGATCTTGGTCGCACGGCAACGGGACGCACAACGGCACCCACCACAACGGGACGGCCCACCACAACGGGACGGACAAGGGCAACTCGACCCGCCGCTTCCGCCGCTTCGCCCCGCGCAGCGCCCTCCTCCGCAACGCTGACGGCAACTCGACCAACAACTCGACGCAGCAGCAGCATGAGGTGCACGCGTCCGACTTTGACGTCCCGTCCGAGAACATCGAGCAGCACCACGAAGAGAAGCATGAGGAGAAGCACGAGGAGAAACACGAGGACGGCAAGCACGAGGACAAGCACGACGACAAGGAGGACGGCGGCAAGCACCACGACGGCGAGGAGCACCACCACGACGACAAGGAGGACGGCAAGCACCACGAGGGCCAGGACCACCACGAGGGCAAGGAGGACGACAAGAAGCAGGACGACAAGAAGGAGGACGACAAGAAGGAGGACGACAAGAAGGAGGACGACAAGAAGGACGACAAGGGCCTGCGCATGGCGGCCGCGCCGATCGACGAGGTGGCCGCGACGCGCTGGGGCGGGCTCGACTGGGAGGACGAGGCCGCCTCGTTCTTCGGCGCCAAGTAGATATTAGCAGAAGACAAAAGAGGCGGAAGGATCTGTCCCTCCTGAAATTAGTACACACTAAAATCGTCGTGATCTTTTTTTATTTTCTTGTAGCTTTGAAGTTTCTCCCCCTTTGGTTTTGTCTCGCCAAAAATACACAGAAACCGCCCTCCCTTTCTACTCGAAGCTTGTGGTTGTTCCGGTGTCACAAACAGGTGAAGGAAAAATGTGGGTGGGGGGGGGGCGCAAAAAACTGGCGATGAGGAGGAGAGCGCCGTGTGTTGTGTCCCAGCGCCAACGCCGACGCCGGTGTTTGCTTTCTATTCCGGGCGAGTCTTTTCGGGCCAGAGTCCTTCTTCTTCCTACCTTTTTTCGTTCGCGAAGGAACTTGTCCCTCCTGATATCAGCAAGCACGACAAACGCGCTTCCGCGGCACTCGCAAACAGGATTGCGCCGTCGTCCTCCTTGTGCGTGTGTCTGCGTGTGTGTGCCAACCCTCCGCCAAAAAACGCGTTTGGTCTTTGTTCACTCGCCGCCCCGACAGCTCTCTCTCTTTTCCTCTTTCCAAACTCGCGCGCGCACGCACGCAGTCGTCCACCGGTCCCTTCCCCTCGCCACAACAGCAACCATGGCCCCTCACCATCTCCAAAACCCCTACCAACGCCGCCGCACGTTCGCGTCTCTCGCCCCCCTCGTGCTCCTCCTTGCCGGCGCCGCGCTGCTCGCGTCCCTCTCGCTGACCGCCGACGCCGTGTCGTCCTGCTCGGCGGGCGGCAACGGCGGCGGCGGCGACAGCACCATTCGCCGCGTCGCCGCATCCTCCCCTCCAAAGGCCAAGGCAACAGGCCTCAAAATCAACAAGAAGAGCCCCAGCAAGATCACCAAGAAGAGCTCCAGCAACGTCACTAAAAAGAGCCCCAGCCAAAAGAACAACAAACGCCGCCACCGCTCGCTCCTCCAGCAGCCGGGCGGCGCCGGCTCCAAGACCGCCTCGGCTAACGGCGCCGGCTACAGCGCCCTCGGCGAGGCCCCGATCGCCATCACCCATAGCCACCTCTTGCCCGGGACTCGCGATCAATTCCTGGTGATCAACTACTTTGACGCCTCCGGCTCCTACCCTCCCGGCGATGGCGTCGACAACGACGGCCGCACCATGGCCCGCGTCTTTGACCGCTCCGACTTTTCCTTTGGCGTCGTGCCCGTCGCGACCAACGCCGTGTGCGGCGCGTGGGCGTCCCTGCCCGACGGGCGCATCGGCATGTACGCGGGCCACGTCCCCATGGGCGTCCAGCCCTCGGGCTTTGACAACCTCTACGTCTTCTCCCCGCACGACGGGCGCTACGGCGGCATCGAGGACCGCGGGGGCCTGAGCAGGGGCCGCTGGTACCCGGGCGTGTGCGCTCTGCCCTCGGGCCGCGCCCTCGTCTACGGCGGCTCGACCGACGTCGACTTTTTCGAGCCCCACATGGACGGCGACGTCTTCTCCTACAGCACCAACGCGCTCGACCGCACGGCGCCCATGCCCGAGTTTTTGTCCGAAGTCGCCTACGGCCCCTACTACCCGCTCCTCGTGTCCCTGCCTGGCGCGGCGGCCGACGCCGTGCTCGTGGCGCTCAACTCGCGCGCGGCGGTCGTCGTGCCGCAAACGGGCGAGCTGCTCGCGCAGGCCCCGCCCTTTCCCGAGCCCTACGCCGACCTGGTATTCGAGTACCCAATGGCGGGCTCGCTGGCGATGCTGGCCGCGGACGAGCGCCTGGCCGCGTTTGGTCCGGGGCCGGGCGGCGCCGACGAGGCGCGCGTCACCTTTGCCATCACGGGCGGCGTGGTCGGCGCCGACTGGTACCGCGAGTACAAGATGTGCACCGAGAATCGCCAGCTGCGCCCCTGCTCTGACGGCGTTCTGACCATCGGCCTGACCATGCGCCTGCAGGGCGAGGACGTCCAGTACGCCTTTGACGACGCGTGGAGCGTGGCGACGATGGCACCGCGGTGCGTGCACGACGCCGTGCTGCTTCCCAACGGCAAGCTGCTGATCATCAACGGCGTCGGCAAGGGCTACGCGGGCCTCGGCGACTGCCAGCTCGCGCACGACCCGCACAACGAGGCGTGGATCTACGACCCGGCCACGAACGAGGCGACGCCGGCGGGCGGGGCCTCGACGCGCGTGCCGCGCCTGTACCACGGCCACGCCGCGCTGACGGCGCGCGGCGACGTGCTCGTCTCGGGAACGACCAACACCAAGGGCTGGGAGAACTCGCGCGAGCTGCCGCTGGACGAGTCGCCGTTCGCGTCCGACTACCGCGTTGAGATCTTCACGCCCGCGGCCATCGCTGCGGGCGTCAAGCGCCCCGCCATCCTGCGCTCGCCCACAACCGCCTACTACGGCGCGGAGGGCGGCTTTGAGATCGTGTCGGACGAGGCGCTGTCGTCCGTCGTCATCATGCAGCCGGGCGGCGCCACGCACGGCATGGCGCTCGCCCAGCGCGCGCAGCGGCTCTCGTTCGAGCGCGCAAACCTGTTTGGCGGCGGCGACACCTTCCGCTACCGCGTCGCGGCGCCCGCCCGCCCGCGCAACGCGCCCGAGGGGCACTTCCTGCTGTTTGGCGTGGCGGCCGACGGCGACGCCTACAGCGAGGGCGCCTGGCTGCTGCTGCGCGAGGGGGGCGGCGCGCCGCTGGCGACGCTGCCCGCGGGCGCCGTGCGCGTCGCGCAGGC
>Ga0105053_10000967_pt1 | contig 46505 bp, 25 predicted proteins | sample BON01_FD_78093 | JGI IMG/M metagenome (GOLD analysis project Ga0105053, IMG submission 78093) | Freshwater microbial communities from Lake Bonney liftoff mats and glacier meltwater in Antarctica - BON-01 | ecosystem: Environmental > Aquatic > Freshwater > Ice > Glacier meltwater | place: Lake... | reverse complement strand
TCCGCCCCCCGCCCCGCCCCCCCCCCCCCCTCACCACAAACCCCCCCCCCCCCCCCCCCCCGCTTCTTCCTCCCTTGAACCCGCAAATACATACGCCAGGCAGACTTTCGGGCGCCTGCAAAGCAAGCTGTTCCCCGTCTATTTCTGGCTGCTGTCGGCGGCGTGCTGCGTGGCCTTCGGCACGCTGGCGGCGGCGACGCCCGGTGGCGCCGCCGAGGCCGCCGCCTCGTTCGGCGGCCGCGCGCTGATCGCCGCGCTCGGCATGTCGCTGCTCAACGCCCTCTGGCTCGAGCCCAAGGCCACGGACAACATGTTCGAGCGCTACGCTCTGGAGGACAAGATCGCCAAGGCCGGGCCCGCGCAGAAGAGCGCCGAGGACCAGGCCAAGAAGGCCGCGCTCGGCAGGCGCTTCGGAGCGCTGCACGGCGGCAGCAGCGCGGCCAACCTGGTCGCGCTGTGCGCGGTGGTGGCGCACGCTTGGAACCTGGCCGGGCGCGTGGCGCTGGTGGCGTGAGCGCGAGAGAGGCACGCGCGCAGGAAACGAACGGGGTTGGGCGGTGTCCGGGTCGGATCGACGCACCCGACGACCAAAATGAGCGCGGCGGCGCCGCGGACGCGTCGAGCCGCGGCCTCTCTCCGACAAGCCGCGGCGGGCGGGCGCGCGGCCGATGCCTTGGTGCAAGCGCGCGCGAGAGAGAGAGGGGGGGTTCAGGGTCGTTTGTTTTGTCGCGGCGCGCAATGCGGAGGGGCACCATTGAGGAGCCCGACGGATGGCGCAAAGCACTCTCCTTTTTCTCTTCTGCGTTGCCGCAGTCTGTGTGTCGACGGAGGGGGGAAACTGGGACTGCTGCTCGCTGGTTTGTTTGATTGTCGATTTCGCACCTCTTCTTCTCTCCTTACACACACACACACACGCGCATGCAAACAGGCGCGCCCGCGTCTATCAGTGTGGCGTCAATTCACGCATGCGCGCTCGTCCGAGAGGGGAGGGAGGGACGGCCGGCGCTCGGCGCCGAAAAAACGCCCTCGCCGAGGGGCGGGTTGCAAGGCCCGGAAAAAAGAGCCGGAGAAAGAAAAAAAAAGTGCGGAAGGGGGGGTAAAAGGGTTATGGTTTTTGGTGCGCGCCCAAAAAGGCTTTTGGTCTGGATGGGTGGGTCATTTTGTTGAAGGGGGAGCGGACAGAAGCGAGCGAGAGAGGGAGCCGTGGGGGGGGGCGCGGGGAAGGCAAAAGCCCCTCCCCTCCTCCCTCTGGGTCCGCCCGCCCGCCGCCGCCGAGCGGCACAAAAAAGAGGCCCCCCCCCCCGCGGCGTCTGTGTGTCTCTCTCTCTCTCTCCGCTCTACTTGGCCTCGTACGCCTTCTTCTCCTTCTCGTAGCGGACCTTGTCCCCCTCGGCCTGCTTGTTGTACTTGACCTTGTCCCCGTCGCTCAGCGCGCCCCAAAGCTTGCCGAGCTCCTTGCCGATCTCCGGGGTGGTGGCCGCCGGCTTGGCCGCCTTGATGGCGCCGCGCTTGTCCTTGCAGAAAAACATGTAGGCGCCGCACGGCTTCTTGGGCGCGTTGGGGTCCTTGACCTTCTTCTCCTTCTTGGCCTTGGGGGCCGCGGCCGCCGCCTTGGCCTTGGTGGTGGCCTTGACCTCCGCCTTGGGCATCTGTGGAGAAGGGGGGGGGTTGTGTTTTTTGTTTGCGTTTGGGGGCGGCGGACGGCGGAACGGCGGGCATTGTTGAGTTTTTGTGTTCGAATTGGTCGTCGGCGTTGCGCGCGCGCGGATGCGTCGAGTGACGCGCGCGCGCGCGCGCACGTGTGAAGGAGGCGCGAGCGAAGGCGCGACGCCTGAAAAGGCTGGGAAGGTCCGGGTGGGGAAGAGCCGCGCGCGCGGGCAATCGCAAAAAGCAAGAGAGAGGAGAGAGGCCCTCTGTCTCGCCCCCTTGAGCTCTTCCTCCCCCCGCACTCGCAAAACGCGACGCCGACGCCCGGGCGCACCCGGCGGGACGGGTAAGACGATGAAATCGCGCGTCCATCGGGCCATCTGGCGGGGAGCGGGGCGGGGCGCGAGGCGGGAGGCGGCGTTGTCGTGCTCGCCTGTCCGATTTTGAAAATGAAAAAAGGGGCGGCGACGCGCGTCTGTCGGTGTCGATTTCGCAGGGCGGAGTGCGTGCGTGCGTGCGTACCTTGATCGAGGGGGTTGGGGGTGGAGTGGTAGAGGAAGAGAAAAGAGGGTCGGTGACCTTCTTTGCTGTTTTGATTGATTGCGTGTGCGGGTGAGGGAGGAGGGGGAGGAGGGTCTTTAGGAGACGAGGAATGAGAGGGGGGAGGAGGGGAGGGAAGAGGGCGAGAAAGGGGGGGGACCCTCTTCCGGCGCGCGCCTGCGTCGCGGCTGCGGACTCCCGCGCGGAGCAGAGGACGGCGCCGCGTGGTCCGGACCGGGCCTAGGGTCAAGCGCGGCCCGCCCCGGGGGAGAAAGTGGAGGAGAGAAGCTGTGCGGGGGGGCGCGCGAGACGAAAGAGAGGAGAGAAGCTCTCCCTCTCTCTCTCTCTCTCTCTGCCCTCTCGTGTGCGGGGCGCGCGCGCGCGCGACGGTTGCGTGCGCGGTAGAGGCGCGCGCGCCAGGCGGCGCCCGGCGGTGGTCTCTGCTGTCTTGCGCTTTCGTACCTTTTTGGTCTGTCAGATGGGTTTTTGAGTTTCGAGTTTCTGCGGGAAAAAAACCACAGGGGGGAAGGCGCTTTTTGCCCTCCTTTCTGCCTCTCTCCCTTCCCCTCTTTTTTCCACCCGCCCCGGAGGCTCATTTTCCTGCCCGACGACCCCTCCACTACGCGCCCAGCCGCGCCCTAAGGACCCGATCCGCACGCCTGCACCTGAATGGGGGGGCGGATGGGCATGTCCGCCAGCCATCGCGTCCGGAAAGGCGCCGCGAAAAGACGCCGACAGCGGCGCGCAGGGCGTTGGCAAGGGCGTTGGCAAGGGTCGTTGGCACGCGAGGCGCCTCTCCCCCGTCCAACAAACAGCGCGGCGCGCCCGCATAGGTGCTCCCATCGCGAGCGCGACAGTCCGGCCGCTTCTTTGCCCCGCCTTACACACATATCGTCAGTACCCCCCGCCGCCCCCGCCGTCCCCGCCGGCCGCCCCGCGCCGCGCCGCCTCGGCCACCTTCCGTCGCTCCTCCCGCCACCAGGCCGGCAGCACGCGCGCAGCCACCGCCGCCACCAGCGCAAAGTCCACGCGCCGCAGCCTGCCCCACCCGCTGCACCGGCGCCAGGCGACGGCCGGGTAGGCGGGCGAGGGCAGGCCGTGCAGCAGGCGCGCGACCGCCACGCCCGTCAGGCGCAGCCGGCCCATCGCGGCCAGCCGCCCCCGTTCCGCCGCCAGCAGCGCGCGCACGTGGCGCTCGACCGCGCTCGGCTCGGGCCGCGCGATGGGGCAGTCTCCGTTGCAGGGTAAGGGCGCGGACAGGCCCCAGTCCTCCTCGGCGCCGGGGGCCTCGTCCCCGGCCTCGCCGTCCTCGGAGCAGGACCACGCGTCGCCGTCTCCTTTTTGGCCGTCGCCGCCGCCGTTGCCGCCATTCTCGCCGCCGTTGTCGCCGTTGTCGCCGCCGCCGGGCGAGCGAGGCGCCCCCCCACCCGTACCCCCCTCCGCGGTGCCAAAGTAGGCGTCGATGGCCGCGCGCAGGTGCGCCTCCTGCACTGAGAGATGGGGCTGCCGCGGCGGGCCGGACGTCGGGGCGTCGGGGGCGAAAGCGTTGGAGGAAGGGCCGCCGCCGCCGCCGCCAAACGCGCCGCCGCCGCCGCCAAACGCGCCGCCGCCGCCGCCAAACGCGCCGCCGCCGCCGCCAAACGCGCCCCCCCCCTGCCCGTCCTGGTCCCGCCGTTCAAGCATGGCGGCCGCCGCAAACGCCTCGTACGCGGCGTCCAGGCGCGCAACGTTGCCGCGCGTGACGCGGCGCAGGCGCGCGGCCACGCGGCGGGCCAGCTCGCGCGTCCCGTCGCGCTCGACCCCGTCCTCGAGGGCGGCCGCGGCGGCGGCGCCGCCGCCGCCGCCCGGCCCCCCCGCCGCCGCCAGCGCCGCCGCCGCCGGCCGCGCCTCGACGCGCCAGCACAGCGCCTGCGCGCGGCTGAGCTCCAGCCCGACCTCGCGCTGCGCCGCGAGCTGAGCCAGCTGCGACAGGACCTCCGAGGGCGCCAGCTGCCCGTTGGCCGCCCGCAGCAGCGCCGGCAGCTTGGCCTTGTGCGTGCCGCTGTAGGTGCGGAAGCGCGCGGCCAGCATGGCCGCCACGGCGCTGCGCTCGGGGTCGCCGCCGTGGGGGCCGCCGCCGCCGCCGCCGTGGGGGCCGCCGCCGCCATGGCCGCCGCCGTGGCCTCCGGTGGCAGCCTCGGCCAGCTGCTGGGGGGTGTGGCGGTGAAAGCGCACGTCGAGGCCCGCGGCGCACGAGGGGAGCACGCGGATGAGCGGCTGGGAGGACGGGGAGGAGAAGGACGAGGGGAGGGCGCCGCCGCCGCGCGACGCGGACGCGCGCGGGGCGGCGCCCGCGGGCGCCGCCGCCGCCGCCGCCCGCTCCTGCTGCAGGAAGGAGAGCGCGGCCTCCATCGCCTCGTCACACAGGTCGAGCGCGCCCCCGATCTCGGGCATGGACGCGGCCGCGTAGTAGGGGAGAGGGTGGGGCGGCGGGGCCAAGGCCGGCGGGAGGGGACGCAGGGCGACGGCACCACGGGCCGCCGCCGCAGCTGCTGCCGACGCGCCCGACGCTGCCGCCGTCGCTGCCGACGCTCCTTGCCCTCCCTTCTCCTCCTCCCCCTCCACCACCAGCCCAAACTCGTCGTCCTCGCCGCCGTCCCCCTCGGCCGCCCGCAGCTGCTGCTGCTGCAGGCGCCGCAGCCGCCGGCGCTCCTCCTCCTCCTGCTCGTGGTCGTCGTCGTCGCTGTCGACCTCGTCGGCAAACACCGAGCGGGCCGCGGCCTTGCCCGCCGCCTTTTTGCCGCTGCCGCCGCCGTTGCCGCGGCGCCTGGCGCTAGCGGCACCCCCGGCCCCCTCCCCGCCCGCTCCCTCCTCCTCCTCCCGCCCCGCCCCCCCCACCCCAAACACCACCCGCCGCACGAAACGCCGCACCGCCGGCCCGCTCGCCGCCCCCGCGAACGTCAGCGACCGCAGGGCCACGTAGTCGCTGTCGTCCAGCAGCAGCAGGCAGCGGCAGATTGTCGCTCCGTCGCGCGCGCCCCGCCCCACCTGCTGAACGTATTCTTCGAGCGAGTGCGGCAACGAGGCGTGGACCACGGCCTGCACGCCGCGCACGTCCACGCCCATGCCGAACGCCACGGTGCAGCACACGACGCGCAACAGCCCCGCTGAAAAGGCGCGCTGCACCGCGTCGCGCGCGACGGGCGGGCGCCCCGCGTGATAGGGGGCGGCGTCGACGCCGGCGCGCCGCAGCGCGTCGGCCAGGTCGTCGGCGGCGCCGCGGAAGCCCGCGTACACGATGGCCGAGGCGCAGGACGCGAGCTCGCCGCCCGTGCGGAACAGGGATACGACGGCGGCGCGGGCGGCGGGGGAGGCGCACGAGGCGTGGGTCGCGTCCATGGCCGCTGTGGCGCCGCCCCAGTTGCCGCCGCCGCCGCCTCCTCCCGCTCCTCCCCCCCCGCCCCCCCCGCCGCCCCCCCCTCCCCCTCCCGCCAGCCGCCGCACCTCGAGCCTGAGGTTGGCGCGCATGGGCGGCTCGGCGACGACGCTGCGCTTCGGGATGCGCAGGACGCGGGCGACGCTGCGGCGCGTGAGGGCGGTGGCGGTGGCGGTGAGGGCGAGCACGCAGCGCGGGTGGATGGCCGGGCCGAGCTGGGGGTGCTGGGGGCGCTGCGGCGGAGGCGCCGCCGCTTCTTCGGCCGCGCCCGCCGCCGCTGCCGCCGCCGCTGCCGCCGCCGTTTCCGCCGCCGCCGCTTCCGCCCCTTGGAGCGCGTCGCGCGGCACGATCAGCTCCCCCAGCCGCAGGTACGCCGGCCGGAACGAGTGGCCCCACTCGGCCACGCAGTGCGCCTCGTCCACGCACACGAGGGGCAGCAGGTCCCGGGCCGCCATCCGCCGCAGGCACCCGAGCACGGGCGACGCGGACAGCTTCTCGGGCGCCACGAAGAGCACGGCGACGGCTCCCCGCTCGCAGGCGGCCAGCACGGCCTCGACCTCGGCGCGCGCCATGCCGCCCTGGAGCATGGCGCCGGGCAGTCCGGCGGGCAGCCGCCCGAGCTGGTCGCGCATGAGGGCCAGCAGGGGGCTCACCACCAGGGTAAGGCCCGGAAGGATCAGCGCGGGCAGCATGAACGTGAGCGACTTGCCCAGCCCCGTCGGCAGCACGCCCAGGTGCGAGCGCCCCACGAGCGCCGCGCGCACCAGCGGCAGCTGCCGGCCGCGAAAGTCTGCGTGCCCAAAGACGGCGCGGAGCGCGCGGCGGAGCTGCTCGTCGGTGAGGAGGGAGGGGTCGGGGACCACGGGCGCAAAGGGGTCGTCCTCTTCCTCTGCCTCCTCCTCCTGGGCCGTTGCCGCCTCGGGCGCTGCTGCTGCTGCTGCTGCTGCTGCTCGCTCTGCGCCGCCGCCGCCGCCGCCGCCGCCGCCCGCCCCAGCCGCTGCCGCTGCCGCTGCCGCTGCCTCGGCCTCCTGCTCGTCCTCGAGGCCGAGGAGGATGGCGCGCAGCTTGGAGCGGCGCAGTGGGGGTGCCTGGGGCGGCATCGCCTGCCGCGAGGCGGCCACCGCCGCGGGCCCGTGCAGCTCCAGCGGGACGCCGTTGAGCGCGCCCCCTCCGCCGCCGCCGCCGACCGACCGCAGAGCGGCGGCGGCGGCGGCAGCGGCGGCGGCGGCGGCGGCGGCGGCGCCGGCCGGGCCGCCCGCTCCTGCCGGTGCGCCGGCCGCCGCCGCCGCTGCGCCGTGCTGCGCGGCGCCAGCAGCCGACCTCGCGATGAACGCCGTCAGCGCCTCGGCGCCGCGTCCGCTGGGGTTGGCGCCAGACAGGCGCAGGGCCCCGCCCATGCCTCCGCCGACGCCGCCGCCGCCCCCGTCGCGCGCACCGGCCCCGGACGCCGCCTCGGCCGCCGCCACCGCCTCGGCCTCGTCCTGCGCGGCCGCGCCGCCCGCGTTGCCGGCCGCCTGCGGGCACTGCGCCGCCCAGTGCCCCGCCAGGCCGCACGCGTGGCACCGGCCCGAGCCCGCCACCGCCGCGCCGAACCCGTCTACCACGTCCGCGCCCTGCCCCGCCACGCGCGACGGCTTGCGCCGCACCACGCGCCCGTTGGCCAGCGTCCGGCGGTACGGCGCCGTCTGGCCCGTGGCGCCCGACTTTGACTGAAACTTGAACGAGAAGCGCTTCTTGCCGTTGCCGCCGCCGCCGCCGCCGCCGCCGCCCATCATGGAGCCGGCGGCGCCGAGGCGGACGTAGTTGTCGCGGGCCTTTGGTTTGGCGCCGCGCTTTCTGGTGGGGGCGGCGCCGGGGCCGGCAGCGGGGACGGGGGGCGCGGCAGCGGCGGCGGCTGCGGCGGCGAGCGCGGCGGCTCCGGCGGCGCCGCCGCCCCCGGCCGCTGCTGCCGCTGCTGCTGCTGCTTTGAGCTTGCGCGGCCCGCGCGGAGCGCGAGGAGCGCGTGGGCGAGGGAGTTTGGCTATGCGGAGCTGCGCCTCTTCCTCCTCTTCGTCGCTGCCGCCGTGGCTGTTGCCGTCGCCGCCGCCGTCGCCAGGAGGCGGCGCCCGCGCGGCCGGGGGCTTGCGCGTCGTTGGCCGCGCCGCGGCCCCACCTGCACGGCCCCGCGCGCGCGCGGCCAGCGGCACGTCGTCCTCGGGGTCGTCGCTGCTGCTGCTGTCGTCGCTGGTCTCGGGCTTCTCGGCTTTCACCGCCGGCATCGGCTCGTCGTCGTCGCTGCCGCTGCCGCCGCCGCTGCTCTCGACCTTGCCTCGCCGCCCGGGTGCCCGCTGCTGCTGCTGCTGCTGCTGCTGCCGCTCTTGCTTCTGCTGCTGCTGCGTCTTGGAGCGCGCGCGGCGGCGCGTAGTGGCCGTGGCCGCGGCGACGTCGTTGTCGTCGCCGCTCTCCTCGTCCGCCATGTCGTCCTCCTGTGTCTTCTTGCCCCGCCCCTTGCGCACCGTGGCGGCGGCCGAGCGCGGCGCGACGGCAACAGCCGCGGCGGCGGCGGCGACGGCCGCCGCCTCGCGCACCTGCCCCTCGTCCTCCTCGCCGCCGCCGCCGTCACCGCCGTCGCCGTCGCCGGCGGCGTCCATGAGGGTGGGCTCGGCGACAGCAACCTTGGCCGAAGCCACCACCGCGACGACGGGCGCGCGCACGCGCTTGTGCGTGTCCGGGGCGGCGGCGGCTGCTGCTGATGCAGGAGGCGGCGGCGGCGGCGGCGGCGCGGGGCGAGCGCCAGGGGCGGCGGCGGCGGCGGCGGCGCGGGCGAGCGGGGCGGGCGCAGGAGGAAGAAGGGCCTGCGCGCGCCGCGCGGCGGCGGGCAGGGTCGCCGTCAGCAGCTGGTCGGCGAGCGCCTCGCCGCCCTCGGCGCCCTGCAGCACGCCGCGCAGCACCACCGCGTCCATCCAGGGGGCGCGCCGCTGCCGCTCGGCGAGGTCGCACGGGGCCGTCGGGCCGGAGGGCGCTGCTGCTGCTGCCGGTGCTGCTGCTGGTGCCGCGGGCGCCTCCGCCGCAGCCGCCGCCGAGGGAGCAGCAGGGGCGCCGCCGCCGCCGCCGCCGCCTCCCCGGCCAAACAGGGCACCCGCGAACGACGGCTTGCGCCCGCTGCCCGCCAGCCCGGCCCCCGCCGGCACGGCCAGGCTGCCCTGCCGCGCCGCCACGATCGGCGAGAAGGGCGACGCCCCGCTGCCGCCCCGCGGCACGGGCTGCGCGCGCGGCAGCCGCCCGCCGCTGTCGCCGCCGCCGCCGGCGCCGGCCGCCAGCCGTTTGGCCGCGGGCGATTGCATCGTGGGGCTCGCGAGCAGGGCGGCGGCCAAGGCGGCCGTGAGCCTGCCGCGGGCGGGGCTGGCGGCCGCGGCGAGCAGGGCGCTGGCGTGCGGGCGCGCGCGGCGGCGGGGGGTGGGCGCGGGCGAGCCGAGGCCGGGGTGCTGGTGCTGGTGCTGTTGCTGCGGGGCGGCGGCGGCGCCGCGCGGCGCCGGCGGCGAGGGCGAGGGCGACGGCAGGGCGGCGTTGGCTGCGGCTGCAGCCGCGGCCACGGGCGCCGGCTGCTGCTGCCGCCTCGGCGGCGGCAGCGGGCGCTGGCTCGGCACTCGGCCCGCCATGATGGCGTTCAGCCCCCCGCGGCGCAGCAACGGCCTGCCGCTTCCGCCCGCGCTCGTGCCGCCTCCGCCCGCGCCGAGTGTGCGCGCAAATGCGGCGAGGCCGCCGCCGCCCGCGCCGCCGCCGCCGCCGTTGCCGCCCACGACGACAGCCGGGGCCGCCACCCTTTGCCGCGCAAAGGCGTCGGCCGTCAGCCGCCGCGGCTGCGCCTTGCCCGCCGCCTCGCGCGCCGCCTGCTCGGCCGCCTCCCGCGCGGCGCGCCGCGCCAGCAGGCCCGGCGTGCCCCCCGAAACGGCGAGCGCGGCGCTCTCAAACGGGTCGGCGTCGCCAAACGGCGCGCCGTCGCCATGGCCGTCGCCGCCGCCGTCGGGCTGTCGGCGGCGGCGCGACGCGGACGCCGGGGTGGCCGTCACGACGCCTTCATCGGCACCGGGCCTGGCCGCCTTCACGGGCGTCGCGGCGACGGTGCCGTCGTCCATCTAGTTCTGTCTCTCCGTTGTCTCCGCGTTTCCGTTTTTGAATTCGAGTTTTCCACACGATGCGTTGTTTATTTGGGTCGGGGAGTCGCCATAGGGTTGTGTTGGTTGTGTCGGCGACTCTAACTGATGTCAAGTCTCTCCAATCGAGAGCGGTTGTGGAATGTAGGGCAAAGGGCAAGTTGGCGCCGTCGGGGTTTGAAATCGCAGCGGCCGCCTCAGAAGGTAAGAGCCGAAGAGCAGCGTCGCCGGCAATGCCGCGGCGCCGCTTGCCGGATGGACGTACCGGTAATGTCTCAAAACAGGCTGGGGTCGCTCGCCATTCGATCGATGCCCATCCTCTTCTTCTCCTGCCATCCACGATGGAGGACATTGCCGCGCTCGAGCGGGCAGTGGACGTGAGTTTTCCCTCGTCGTGGTTCGTCACCGTTGCAATGGAGTTCGTGTTGGTCGCGCGCGCGCACGGAGAGCGAGGGAGCCACGCTGGGCGTCAGCCAGGGCTGTGCAATCAGGCGATCACGCCAGGTGCCGTGTCCAACCCGCACCGTTGCAAGGCGACAAAGCAAGCGCCGGGGCTCGACGCTCGCTGTGTCGCTCGCCGCCGCCGCTCGCCGCCAACGATCGGTCGACTCGGCCCCCCCCGCCCGATCAAAACGCACCACAATCGCCCACACAGGACCTCGCCGTCGCCCTGGGCGACGCGCTCGACGCCCAGCCGCAGCAGCAGCAGTACCAGCAGCAGCAGCAGCAGCAGGACCCGCGCCAGCCGCCGGGCGTTGCCTCCTCCGCGCTCGACGCCTACGCGGGCGCCGCGCGGCGCGCGCGCTCGGCGCAGGAGGACGCGCTCGCGTCCTGCGACGCGCTGTCGCTGGGATTGCGGCGGCAGCAGCAGGAGCAAGACGAGCACCGGGCACGGCAGGAGGGCGACGCCAGGATACGGGAGCGCGAGGCGGCGCTGGCGGCGTCGGCGGCGAGGCTGAGGGCGCGGCTGGCCGGCGGCGGCGGTGGCGGGTAGCGGCGGCGAGGAGGCCCTTCGAACAATAATTGCCCCCGACCCCCAACTCAATAGCACCCTCTTCATAATCACTGCACTGTTTCCTGTCGCCCGCCCGCCTTCCCCCGAACTCGTGATCACGCACCGATTCCCCCGCTTCCCGCGAAAAGAACATCGGGCGTGTAGCTCCTCCTCCTCCAACGACCCTTGCGCCTTCTCCTCTTGCGCTCGCAGAGAACAAGCAGCCCCAGACCCGTTTGCGCCCACGAGGGCCGATCGAGGGCCAGCGATTCATCTTCGCACCTGCCTCGTGCGCAGGGAACGCACCACTGCGTGGGATCGCTTGTTTGCGCACACGCTGCACAAAAAAAAGGGGGGGGAGCTCCTTGCCCCTTCCGCGTGCCCCAACCAGCCAGCGCCACCGCCTCCAACAACCGAGGCGCCCGACATCAAAGGTTCCGTTTGACGCGCGCGCCGCGTCTTGTTCGGGGCGGGAAACACGACCCTCTTCCTGTCGAAACAGGGGACCGCAAACGCGGTTTTTTCCGTTGCGCCGACCGGGCGCCGCCGGCGCCTCAGCTACCCGACAGACTAGCCCGGGCGGCGGGCGGCGGGTCGCACTCAACAGGCGTGATTGTGATCGCCAAGAGTGAACAGCACAACGGCAACGACAACCACACACTACCCCTTAAGATGGTGTCGAGCACGGGCGGATCGGGCAACGGCGGCCGGGGAGGCAGCGGCCAGGGGGGCGCACTCGCGTCTGTGCTGCCGCCGCTGCCGGGCGGCAAGGCGGCCGCCGACGCGGGCGCCTTTGCCTTCAACGTGGTGACGTCCGTGCTGATCGTCTTCGTCAACAAGGTCCTCATGGACCCGCGCAAGGGATACGGCTTCACGTTCGCCACTACCCTCTGCGCCCTGCATTTCCTGGCGGCCGCCGGCGCCGTCGCCGCCGCCCAGGCCGCCGGCCTCGCCAGCCGGGGGCGCATGCCGCTGCGCGACGCGGTGGGGTTTGCCGTGATCGCGAGCGTCTCGATCGCCAGCCTCAACGTGAGCCTCCTCGTCAACAGCGTGGGCTTCTACCAGGTCGCCAAGCTGCTCATCATTCCCTTCGTGTGCGGCGTCGAGGCCCTGTGGCTCGGCCGCCGCTTCCCGCCGCGTGTCGTCGCCGCCATCGCCGTCGTCGTGGGCGGCGTCGCGCTCGTGACGCTCTCAGAGGCGCGGCCGCAGGCGGCTGCGGCGCCGGCGGCCCAGGCGGCGGCGGCGATGGCGGCGGCGGCCAAGGCGGCGGTGGCGTCGGCGGCGGCGGCGGCGAGCATGGGCGGGCAGCAAGGGCCCGCGCCAGCGAGCGAGGCGGCGGCGGCGGCGGCGTCAGCAGATGCGGCGGCGGCGGCGGCGGCGGCCGGCGCGGCGGCGGCGGCGGCGGCGGGCGAGGCGGCCGTCGGCCTGTTTGGCCTGGCCGTCGCGGGCCTGTCCGTCGCGACCTCGGGGCTGCAGCAGATCATGTGCGGCGTCGTGCAGCGCCGCCACCGCCTCCAGTCGCACGAGCTCCTGGCCGTCACCGCGCCCATCCAAGGGCTCATGCTGCTGGTCGTAGGGCCGACGGTCGACCGGTGGGTGTCGGGCGGCCGCTCGGTGCTCGCCTACGCGCCGCCGGTCGCGCTGGGGGCGGCGGGCGCGGCGGCAAGGGGCGGCGGCGGCGGCGCCTGGCTGCTGTGCCTGTCGCTCTCTTGCGTCGTGGCCGTCGGCGTCAACCTGTCCCAGTTCGCGTGCCTCGGCCGCTTCTCCGCCGTCACCTTCCAGGTCCTCGGCCACACCAAGACGGTGCTGGTGCTGCTGGCCTCGTGGGCGCTTCTGGGCGAGCCGCTGTCGCCGCGCAAGGCGTGCGGGATGGCGCTGGCGGTCGCAGGGATGGTTGCGTACGGCGCGCTGTCGGCGTCGTCGGGGGCGGCGGCGGGCGCGGCGGTGGCGGCGGCGGGGTCGGCGGCCGTGGGGCTGGGCAAGGCGCGCGACAGCGGCGGGGGGGTGACCGGGGGCCTGCGGCTGCTGGTCGGGTCGGGAGGGAGAGGGGGCGGCGGCCACGGCGGCGGCGGCCACGGCCACGGCCACGCCGGCGACAACGGGCCGCTGCTGCCGCTGTCGGGCGCGGCCGGGGACGCGGGCGCGGCGGCCGAGGTGGTGCTGGCGGGCGGCAACGTGGGCGGCGGCGGCGGCGGCGGCATGATGAAGCGGCCCCAGTCGAGCCCGAACGTGCCCGTGCGGGTGGTCGTGAGCGGCGGGGGCGGAGGGTGAGGGTGCGGGCAGGTGGGGCCTCCCTCTCCAGAGGCGTCTTCCGCCCGCTCTCTCGTCGCCGCCGCGGCGCCCCGTCTGGGGATCGCGCAAACGCACACACACACGCGGCGCGTGAATCATTCGTTGTCCTGGGCCGTGTACATCTTTTTCTCCTTCTTGTGTGACCCGCATCCTTGTTCTTCGTGGCGAGAGGCGTGGGCGTGCGGCGGAAGAAGAAGAAGAAAGGAAACGAAGGAGGAGAAGAGAGAGGGAGCCACCAAAAATGGAAAGAGCTTCCTCTTTTTCCCCAAACGATGAACGCGCCCACGCACACCACGGCAAAACAACACACGAACGCGCGCGCGTACTATACACACACACACACAAAATCGACTCGCTCCCTCTCCACCACCCCTCGAAGCGGGAACACAACCAGCAAAAACCGATTCGGTCGTCTCCGACAAGCAAGAAGAAGAAGAGCAAATGGCTGACGCGCCCGCTGCCGCGGCCGCCGCGCCCGGCGAGGAGGGCCGCTACGTCTTCCAGGCGGAGATCAACCAGCTGCTGTCGCTGATCATCAACACGTTCTACTCCAACAAGGTGCGTCCGTTTGATTGCTGAGAGAGGCGGCCGAACTCTCCCGAACGTCCAAGGGCAGCAGGGGGTCGCCGCTCCCCTCCCACCCCCTTTCCTCCCCCCCGGCCCACTACCGAGGCTTGTCGATGACCTTGTCCAAGTACTGATGTCGACGCGGTGGGCGCCGGGCGGCGGTGCGCGCAGGGGCGTTTTCGAGCGCGCCCTTTTTCTCGTCGTTCTAGAAGCGGTTTGGGCGAAGAGTTTGCGCCTGCCCCCACCTCATCCTTCCCCCCGCCCCCGCGTCTGCGGGGTTGATGGCCTCGGGGAGGACGCGAGGGACTCGCGTGCACACTGCGCGCCAGTGCAGGCGCTCAGGGCTCGCGGGCGCCGCGCCCCTTCTGTTTCCATTGGCGCGCGCGCCGGCCCATCACGCGGCGCGCGCCGCCATCGACGCCGACGCCGCCGCCGACGCCGAGCGAGAGACACCTGCGCGCCGCCGTCGTTTCCACGCTGTGCCACCCCGCCCCCAACTTTACGCTCAAAATCTCACGCCCCTCGCCCGCCCCCTCCCTCCCCCTCCCATCCTCCTTTGACAACAACAAAAACAACCAACAAAACAAAAACACAAAAAAACACTCAACAGGAGATCTTCCTGCGCGAGCTCGTGTCCAACGCGTCCGACGCGCTCGACAAGGTGCGCTTCGAGTCTCTGACGGACAAGAGCGTGCTCGACGCGCAGCCCGAGCTCTTCATCCACATCCAGGCCAACAAGGCCGACAACACCCTCGTCATCACCGACAGCGGCGTCGGCATGACAAAAGCCGACCTCATCAACAACCTCGGGACGATCGCGCGCTCGGGCACGCGCGCGTTCATGGAGGCGATGACGGCGGGCGCCGACGTCTCGATGATCGGGCAGTTTGGCGTGGGCTTCTACTCGGCCTACCTGGTGGCCGACCGCGTGACCGTGACGACCAAGCACAACGACGACGAGCAGTACATCTGGGAGTCGGAGGCGGGCGGCACCTTCACGGTGCGGCGCGACACCGAGGGCGAGCCGCTTGGGCGCGGCACGCGCATCGTCCTGGGCATGAAGGACGACCAGCTCGAGTACCTGGAGGAGCGCCGCCTGAAGGAGCTGGTCAAGAAGCACAGCGAGTTCATCGGCTACCCCATCGGCCTGTGGACCGAGCGCACGGTCGACAAGGAGGTGACGGAAGACGAGGAGGAGGAGGAGAAGGACGACGCGGCGGCGGCGGAGAAGAAGGATGGCGAGGACGAGGAGAAAAAGGAGGACGAGAAGAAGGAGGACGAGGAGGGCGCGGTCGAGGAGGGCGACAAGGCCACCGACAAGCCGCGCAAGACCAAGACGGTCAAGGAGACCAGCGGCGAGTGGGCGCTGATGAACAAGCAGAAGCCCATCTGGATGCGCCCGCCCGAGGAGGTGACGCGCGACGAGTACGCCGCCTTCTACAAGTCGATCACCAACGACTGGGAGGACCACCTGGCCGTCAAGCACTTCAAGGTCGAGGGGCAGCTCGAGTTCGTCTCCGCGCTGTTCGCGCCCCGCCGCGCGCCCTTTGACATGTTTGACCAGAAGAAGAAGGCCAACAACATCAAGCTGTACGTGCGGCGCGTCTTCATCATGGACAATTGCGAGGAGCTCATACCCGAGTGGCTGTCGTTCGTCAAGGGCATCGTGGACTCGGAGGACCTGCCGCTCAACATCTCGCGCGAGACGCTGCAGCAGAACAAGATTTTGAAGGTGAGAAAAGAAAAGAGAGGGAGCGGTGGGGGGGGGGGCACCAGGGCGCGGGGCGCGGGCGCTGGACGGCCGACGTGTGGTTTTTTTTTTGTTCTCGAGGGGGCGCGCGCGCGCGGGTTTGCGTTTGTGTTCACGGACGGGAGGCGGGCGTTGTGCAGATCTGGCGCGCGTTCTCGGCACTTTTTCCGGCCACACGCGCGCGCGCGCGCACAAAAACAAAAACAAAAAACACTCTGCGCTCTCGCTCCCGCCCTGGCCTGTCGACAAGAAAACGCGCAAGCTAAACGCACCCCCCCCGCCCCAACCAAAAACACCAACCAAACACTAAACAAAACGAAACAACCCGATCACCAAATCAGGTCATCCGCAAGAACATCGTCAAGAAGTGCCTCGAGATGTTTGCCGAGATTGCCGAGAACAAGGACGACTACGACAAGTTTTACGAGTCGTTCGGCAAAAACCTCAAGTTGGGGGTGCACGAGGACAGCGCCAACCGCGCCAAGCTGGCCGAGCTCCTGCGTTACCACTCGACCAAGAGCGGCGACGACAGCACCAGCCTCAAGGACTACGTCACGCGCATGAAGCCGGGGCAGAGCGCCATCTACTACATCACGGGCGAGTCGCGCAAGGCGGTGGAGCGGAGCCCTTTCCTCGAGAAGCTGCGCAAGAAGGGGCTCGAGGTGCTCTTCATGGTCGACCCGATCGACGAGTACGCCGTCCAGCAGCTGCGCGAGTACGACGGCAAGAAGCTCGTGTGCTGCACCAAGGAGGGGCTGGTGCTCGACGAGGACGAGGAGGGCGAGGCGGGAGAGGCCGCGCGCAAGGCCAAGGAGGAGCTGCGCGCCAGCCTCGAGCCGCTGTGCAAGACGGTGAAGGACGTCCTGGGGGACCGCGTGGAAAAGGTGGTCGTGTCGGACCGCATCGTCGACTCGCCCTGCGTGCTGGTCACGGGCGAGTACGGGTGGTCGGCCAACATGGAGCGCATCATGAAGGCGCAGGCGCTGCGCGACAACTCGATGTCGGCCTACATGGCGTCCAAAAAGACGCTCGAGCTCAACCCGACCAACGCCATCGTGCGCGAGCTGAAGGCGCGTCTCGAGGCGGACCGCGGCGACAAGACGGTCAAGGACCTGGTGCTGCTGATGTACGAGACGGCGCTGCTGTCGAGCGGGTTCTCGCTGGACGAGCCGTCGACGTTCGCGTCGCGCATCTACCGCATGGTCAAGCTGGGCCTGGCGATCGACGAGGAGGAGGAGGGCGCCGAGGCCGACGAGGCGGGCGGCGGCGGCGGCGGCGCGGCGGGCGACGACGACGACATGCCGCCGCTCGAGGAGGGCGCCGAGGAGGGGTCCAAGATGGAGGAGCTCGACTAAGCGATGCGCGTCTTTTTAGTCGGGCGCCGGGCCGCACGCGCGTGCCAAAAGCTCGCGCGCGCGCCTTTTCCCCTTGTTTTTCCTTTCCTCCCCCCCGTCTCTCTCTCTGTTTTTTCCCGCCCCTTGCGTCTGCGTTCCCCGCCCGCGCCATCTTCTCTCGCAATTGCGCGGCCTCCCCCGACAAAAAAAAGGGCTAGCATCGCACATCGGTCTATCCTAAGTTTTCTCTTTCTCAAAACTTAGGATAGGAAAGGATACGCACCACCACAAGCAACACTTGCATATGATATCCAGTTTTTAGGCGTCCAACCTCAACACAACTCCGCTTCCAGACGCAGAGAAAAAAGACGAGGAAAATAGCTCGAAAAGACGCATCTATTCAAAGTTTGTTCGTTTGCAAGTCCCTGACTGAATCAAAATCCGTCGGTCGCCTGCACGGACCCCGACCGCCTGGAGGACTACCTCGTGCTGCTGCGCGGGACGCCGCCGCCGATGGCGACGCTGCGGGGCCCGGGCGACGGCGCTGGCTGCGGCGACGGCGACGACGACGCTGCCTCCGCTGCTCCGGGCTTGTCGGGGCGCGCGGCTGCCGAGCGCCGGGCCGCGACGTACCAGCCGCTGCGGGGCGCGCTGCTGCAGGTGCCGCCCGAGTACACCTAGTGAGTGGCGCGACGAGTGTGTTCGCGCGAGTTTCCAGAAAGCAGAAACACTGCGCCCGCGCTTGGACACTGCGCCCGCGTTCAGACCGCCGCGCTCCTCTCACGGCACTGCCTTCGCGCCTTGAAACCCCCCCCCATAGCTTCCTTCAAGTCACGCACCCGCCCACCATGACCACTTGGTCCGCCTCCTTCAAGCACTCGGAGCTGGCCGCCGCCGTCAACGCCAACGCCATGCGCTGCCAGGGCCGCAGCAGCTCGCCCCGGGCCTGCGCGCCGCGCTCGCGACGGCGGCCGCGGGCGACGAGGGGGAGAACGTGCAAGACGAGGTCGACGGCGGATGCGGCAGCGCGGCGGCGGCGGTGGCGCGACGCGGCAAAGGCAGCCGAGAGGGGGGGGGGTAGAAATCGCAGCTGGAGAAGCGGCCTCCGAGCCGACGTTCGTGCTGCGCGGCGCGGGCGTCGACGAGGGCGGCCTCAAGCTGCGCGTGCGCCTGCCAGTGGGCGGCGCCCCGGCGGCGGCGAGCGCGGCGCGCCAGCGGCGGCGAGCACGGCCAAGAGACGCAGCCGGAAGCTTGCGCCGGGCAGCATCACAGCATCACAGCATCACATCAACACCACCGCGCTCTCTCCCACCACACGCAGACACGGGGGCGCAGGCGGGCTGCCTCGATTTGAATCAAAATCCGTCGGTCGCCAGAAGCGCATGCAGCGCGTCCACCGCCGCGTGACCCGCGAGCGGCAGCAGGGGGTCGCGCATCTTGGCCGCCAGCAGCGCCGCTACCGCGCGCCGCAGCTCCCGCACCAGCACGCCCACGCGCGCCGGCGCCGAGAACTTTGCCCACCCGTCGAGCACCACCAGCCCCTTTTCGTGGTCCACGCGCAGGCCGCGCTGCGTTACGTCCCCCTCAGGCCCCAAGGGCAGGGACTGTTGCTGCCCCTTTTTGTTGGGCTTGCCGCCCGCCTCCTGCCCCGGCCCGACGCTGTCGCCGCCTCCGTCGCCGCCGCCGCCGTCGTCGGCGTCGTCGCCGCCGCCGCCAACCAGCAGCAGCGCGTAAGGGGGGACCATCGAAGTCTCGCGGAGGAAGGGGCGCGAGGTGGACACGAGCTCGGTGTAGACGAGCCACCCGCTCTCGAAGCGCCCGGCCTTGGCGCAGATGGACGAGGGGTGCAGCCACACGCGCCCCGCGCGCCGCGTGAAGAACTTGACCTGGTCGTCCTGCTGCTGATCGGCCGCGTCGCCGCCGCCGCCGCCGCCGCCCCCGTCGCCTCTGCCTCCGCGCCCGCCCCTCGCCCCTCGCCCGCCTCGTCCACGTCCGTCCCCGCGTCCTCCTCCGCCGGCTCCGCCTCTGCGTCCTCCGCCTCCGCGCCCTCCTCCTCCTCCGCGCCCTCCGCGTTCCCCCCCGCGCCCTCGTCCGCCCCCGCCCCCGGCCGCGGACAGGTCGTCGCCGCTCGCCAGAAAGGCGCCGCCGTCCACCTTGACGTAGCGCGGGGGCGGGTGCTCCACGCGCGCGACCTGCGGGTAGAAGCCGGCGGCCAGTGCCGCCTTGACAACGCGCGCGTTCGAGCTGTACTCGTCGGCCCCGCCCGGGCCCCCGAATCCGGGCAGCGCAAGCGCCGCGGCCGCGCCGGCCGCGCCCGCCTCTGCAGATGACGACGGCATTCGAAAGGACCCGCCGCCCCCTCCTGCTCCCCCGCCGCCGCCGCCGCCCCCGCCGCCCCCCGGGCCCGACGCGGACCAGAAGGACCGCAAGCGCGCCGCGTATTCAGCCGGCAGGAAGCCGCGCCCGGCCAGCGTGGCGGCAAAGTCGGCGCGCCCCGCGGCGATGGCGTCCATGGCGCTGTCGCTGAGCCAAGCCTCCGCGGCAAATGCCTGCGCCGCCCTGCGCCCCCCGGAGGCGCGCGCGGCGGCCCAGGCGCCGTAGGCGGCGACGACGGCCAGATGGTCGGAGCGCTGGGCGTGAGCGTGGGGGGTGAGGGCGCGGCGCGCGGCGTCGGCCTCTTGGCGCTTGTCGGGGGGCGCCGACACAAAGGGCGAGCGGCCGTGGGCGAGGGCGGCGGCGATCGTGAGCAGGGGGCCGGCGCAGCGCAGCAGGCAGCCGTGCAGGAGGGCCTTTGCCAGGCGCGCGTCCATGGGCATGGCCGCGAGGTGCTGGCCGAGGGGGGTCAGCAGCGGCGGCGGCGGGGGCGCGGCGGGCTGGGAAGGGCGAGGTGCCGTCGCCGAGAACGACCCCGCGGCGGCGGCAGCAGCAGCCGCCGCCGACGCCGCCGCAGCGGCAGCAGCAGCAGCCGCAGCCGCGCTGACGCCGCCGAGGGCCCCGAGCTCGCGCAGACGCTCGACGGCGGCCTCGACGTCGGCGCGCGGCGGGGGCGTGATGAGCTCGGCAAACAGGGACAGCAGGGCGGCCTCGCCCGTGCGTCCCCCGGGCGACGAGAAGAGCAGCGACAGCGCGTCGTGCTTGCCGCCGCCCCCAGGGCCGCCGCCGCCGCCGCCGCCCCCTTGCCTCGCCGCCGCCGCCGCCGCCCGCTCCATCAGCGCCGCGACCGTGAGCGCCAGCGGCTCCAGCGGCGAGCGCAGCACCTCGGGCGCCGTGTACGGCAGCATGCGCCGGTCCCAGCACGCGCGCGACACCAGCCGGAAGCAGCACCCCGGGCGCACGCGCCCCGCGCGCCCCGCGCGCTGCTTGGCCGCCGCGCGCGAGCACAGCCGCTCCTCGAGCCGCGCCATGCCGCGCGCAGCGTCGTAGGCGATCTCCTTGACGCGCGCGGCGTCGATCACCACCGTCACGTCGTCGATCGTCACGGACGTCTCGGCCACGTTGGTCGCCACCACGATCTTGGTAACGCCGGCGGGCGCCGTCTCGAAGCAGCGCGCCTGCGCTTGCGAGGGCATCTGACCGTGCAGCGGCAGCACGCGCAGCTGTTGGCCCCCGGCCTCGCGCGACACGGCGCCGCCGGGCGCGCCCAGCTGGCGCACGAGCTTGTCGATCTCCATGGCGCCGGGCATGAAGACGAGGATCGAGCCGGCCTGCTCGCGCCCTCCTGCGCCTCCGCCGCCGGAAGCGGCAGCCGAGATGGGCGGCGGCGGGGGCGCGTCTGCCGGAAGGCCCTCGGGCGGCGGCGGCCGCCAGCCGTCGAGCAGCGCGAGCGGACCCGACTCGCGCTGCCGGCGGACCACGTGCGCGACGAGCGCCTCGATCAGGTCGTAGTTGGCGCCGAGGTTTGTCTCGTCGGCGTTGGCGAGGGAGGAGAGCGTGAGCGGCGAGTAGGGCTCACCTGACGCGCGGGCCGCCTCGACGGCGTGGCCCCCCGACGCGCCGCCGCCGCCGCCGCCGCTCTCGTCCTGCTTCCCGCCGTTGGCCCCCTCGCTGCCGCCGCCGCCTTGGCCCTTGCCCTTGCTGCCACCGCCGCCCCTGCCGCCACCACCCCCACCACCTCGGTCGTCGTCGCCCGCCTTGCCGCCGCCCTTGGCCGCCCACTTGGACGACTTGCCGATCGCGAAGCCCGTGGCCTCGAGCGCGTCCTCCAGCCACCGCTCGCGCACGGGGTGCGACAGCCCGGGGATCGTGAGCGTGCCGACGGTCAGGGCCGCCGGCCGGCGGGCGGCGGGGGCGGGAGAGGCAGCGGCAGGGGCAGCAGCCGGCGCCGCGTCCGCCTTGGGCACCTTGCCGCTGCCGGCGCCCGAGCACGCGGCGCCCGACGAGAAGTAGCGCGCGAACAGGTCGGCGTCGGCAGTGGCCGACATGAGCACGACCTTGGGCGCGGGCGGCAGGGCGCCGCCGCTCCCTGCGCCGCCCCCTCCGCCCCCCGCCTGGCCTCCCCCGCCGAGCAGCAGCCGCCGCCTCAGCAGCAGCAGCAGCAAGTCGCTCTCCCCCCCGCGCTCGTGCACCTCGTCCACGACCACGTGCGTGATCCCCTCGAGCAGCGGGTCCGACAGCATCCGCCGCAGCAGCACCCCCGTCGTGCAGAACAGCAGCCGCGTCCGCCGCGACACCTTGCTGTCGAGCCGCACGCTGTACCCGACCACGTCGCCGACCGCCTCGCCGCGCTCCTGGGCGACGCGGGCCGCCAGCCCCAACGCGGCGATGCGGCGAGGCTGGGTGACGACGATGTTGACGTCGCCCGCGCGTCCGGCCTCGGCGGCGCGCTCGAGCACGAATTGCGGCAGCTGCGTCGACTTGCCGCAGCCCGTGGCGCCGCTGACGACCAGCGCGTCGTTGCTTTCGAGCAGCGACAGGAGCTCGGCGCGCGCGCGCTGGGCGGGCAGGCGGGCGCGCTGGGCGCGCAGGGAGGCGAGGCGCGGCTCAACGCGCCAGCGCTCGAGGTCGCGGCGCAGGCGGGCGCTCTCGGCGGCCGCCTCGTCCCGCGAGAGCTGGTGGGCGCGCGCGCGGCGCAGCTGCGGCTGATGCTGCGGCTGCGGCTGCGGCTGCGGCTGCGGCTGCGGCTGCGGCTGCGGCTGCGGCTGCGGCTGCTGCTGCTGCTGCTGTTGTTGCGGCTGGCTCGGGGGCGCCGCCTGCCGCTGCTGCTGAGCTTGACGCTGCTGCTGCTGCTGCTGGGGCTGCTGCTGCGGCTTGCTGCCGCCGCCGCCGCCGCCGTTCCTTCCTCCGTCCCCCGCGTCCGCGCCCCCTCCTCCCTCTCCGTCGTCCCCCAGCTCGAGCTCCGCGTCCCCGTCGTCGTCGTCGCTGGCCACGGCGCGCGCGGCGAGCGCCGCCAGGTCGGCGGCGCCCGCGCGACTGTGCAAGATCGCCTCGGCCGTTGACGACGCCGGCCCTCCGCCTCCAGCCTTGGCGCTCTTGCCGCGCTTTTTTGCGCGGCGGCCCTCATCGCCCTCGTCGCCAAACTGTGAGTCGTCAAACGGCGGCGGCATGGGCGCGGCCGGGTCGGTCAGCTCGAGCAGCAGCGCGGCGCCGCCCTCGCCGACGCCTTCGAACGCCTCCTGCAGCGCGGTAGCCAGCTCGTGCACGAGCGGGGGGCAGGCGGGCGGGCCCTCGCCGCCGCCCTCCCCGCCGTCGCCGCCCGCCGCCGCCACCTCAGCGGCGACGGCGTCCGCGCCCCGGCGGGCGAGTATGGCGGCGAGGCGCAGACGCGCGCCCGGTGGCAGCGCGTCGCAATCGATCGACGCCACAAAGGGCAGCAAGGAGCGCTGGCCCGAGGCGCTGGCGGCGGAACGCACGGCCGGGCGCAGGTGCAGGACGAGGTGCGCTGCTGCCGCCGCCGCCGCGCCGCCGCCGCCGCCGCCGCCGTGCGATGCGCCGCCTGCGGCGTCGCCGAGCGGCAGCCGCAGCGCCAGGTGCTGCCCTGCCCGCGCGTCCTCGCCGCCGTCCCCGTCGGGCCCGAACGCCGCGTCCTCGCCGTAGATGGCGTCTACAACCTCGCGCTCTCCCTCGGCCTCCCAGGGCTCGGTGGGAGGGACGCCGACGCCCCGCGCGTCGCCGTCTTCCCCCCCCTCGTCTCCCCGCTCGCCCGCCGGGGCCGACCGCGAGACGCCCGCCGCCCCCGCCAGGGCCTCAAACAGGGCGAGGCGCGCGTCGCGCAGGCGGCCCCCGTACGACTCCAGGGCTGCGGACGCGTGCGCGAGCGGGTAGCCGTCGGCCAGCAAAGCGGCCACGTGCGGGTCGTCGAGCGCGCCCGCCAGCATCGCCTCGACCAGCTCGCCCGCCGCCTCGCCCCCTTTGGCCCTTGGCGCCGCCGCTGGCCCCCCGCCGCCGCCCGCTGCTGCCGCCGCGGCTGCTGCCGCCGCTGCTACTGCTGGGCCGCAGCCGGGCCCGCGCGCCGGCTCGGTCGGCGCGGAGCTGCTGGCGGCCCCAACCGCGGCGCCGCCCTGATGTCCCTGCTGCGCCTGCGCCCCGGCGCGCAGCAGCGTCACGGGGCGGCTGGTGCCGACGCCAAACCGGCGCGGCAGCCTCGCCTCGGGCAGAGACAGGCACAGGAAGTCGACCGCGCCGCGCACGGACAGCGCCGCCGCGCCGCCGGCCGCGGCCGCCTGCCGCAGGGCGCCCGCGCGGGCGTCGCGCCGCGCGAACCCGAGCTGCTCCAGCTGCGCCGCCAGAGCCTGGACGGCGGGGCCCGAGCGGCGCAGGCGCGCGGCCGCGTCGGCGCCCGCGTCGTCCTCCTCGCCCTCGCTGCCGCTCGACGACCATCGGCCGTCGTCGTCGGTGTCGCCGCTGCTGGCGCTGCTGCTGCCGTCGTCGTCATCGTCGTCGTCATCGTCGCTTCCAGACGAGAACCCGGCCCCGGATTCGGACCCTGACGACGACGTCGACGACGCGCCCTCTGGCCCCTGGCAGCGGCGGCGGCGGCGCAGGCGCGGCGCGGCTTGTGAGCTCGGCCCGCCGGCGCCCCCCCCGCCCCCTGCCGCCTCGGCCGCCCCCCCCGGCCCCGTCGCCGCCTGCATCACGAGCGCCTCGACGCGCGCCCGCTGCTCGTCCGACATCATCACGGCGACGGGCGCCTTGCGCACCGCGTCCACCCGCCGGAACGCGTCGCGCCGCGCCCGCTCCTCGTCGCGCGCCGCCCTGCTCTCGCGGTGCCTCTGGCGCTCGAGCCGCCGCGCGCCCAGCAGCGACCAAAGCGGGCGGTAGGGCGCCGGCAGCACGTAGTCGAGCGCGCGCTCGCCGGCGACCGCGTGGAGCGCGGCGACGGCCCCGCGCTGCTCCGCCTCGTCGCGGCGCCGCTGCTGCCGCTGCTGCGCCTCGGGCGTCGGGCCGCCCGCCGCTGCCGCTGCCGCTGCTGCCGCTGCCGCTGCTGCTGCTGCCCCGCCGCCGCCGCCTCGGCCGGCGTTGACGCTGGCCGCCGCGGCTCCTCCTCCTGCCTCGTCCTCCTCCTCCCCCTCATCCGCCATGTCCGCGTCCAGCCACACGACGACGTCGCGGTCTGTCCCCGGCCGCTTGGCGTCCGGCAGCACCACGCGGCACCGCAGCGCCCCCACGCGCACGCGCGGCGGCGGGTCGTCCGGCGCCGCCTCGCCCGCCTGCTGCCGGCGCTGCCACCGCTCCTTGATCCGCCGCGCGTCCTCGTTCGTGACGGCCGACACCTTGTACTTCGGCCTCGGCTGCTTGGCGCGCGTGCACCACTCCTGCAGCAGCATCTTGGGCGACTTCTGGGTGTAGTAGCCCGCGCCGCGGGTGGACACGTCCATGACGCGCGGGCCGCCGCCGGAGGCAGAGGCGGAGGCGGACGCCGATGAGGAGGACGCGCGGGCGGCGGCGGCGCCACCGGAAGGCGCGGCCGCGGCCGCCCCCCTTGCTGCGGAGGGCGCCGCGGCCGACGGCCCCGCCGCCGCCGCCGCCGCGCCCTCCTCCTCGTGCTTGGTCAGCACGTGCGCCTGCAGCCGCGCCTTTTGCTTGAACACGCGGTCGCAGTGGGGGCACTTTTCCTCCAGCCCGCGCTTGTCGACGAGCGCGGGGCCCTTGCCGCCGCCGCCGGCGCCGCTCGACACGACGTTGTTGGCCGAGCGCTTGGCGTCGCGGTTCTTGATGCCGCCCATCGGAACACGGCTGCGTCGTTGTCGATCAGGCGCGTGTGTGAGAGAGATGCAGAGACAGAGAGACAGAGAGAGGGCTGCGGCGTTTAGCTCCTCCTACGTCGTTTCGATGCGCGCGCGTCCGTGCCTTTTCCAGCGATGGAGTGTCGTCACGATCGGGCGACAGCGCGCGCGATCATCTCTAGTACGTTGCGTGTCCGAAAGTGGTGGGTGACTGCTGCAAGCATTGCAGGTCTTTGGGAGAGCAAGAGGTAAACCGGCAAGCCGTCGGCGTCGGCGTCCTCGGCGTCGCGCGAGGCCGGTTTTTGCCCCCTCGCTCGCTCGTTTGCCGTCATCACGAGACGACTGATGCCTCGTCAACGGGTTGCTTACAACACATGGGGATCGTGCGCGCTGTACTCCACTCAGGCAGCTGATGACGACGAGGAACCCGCCTCGTGCTCCTGGTCGCCGTTCTCCGCCTTTTTGTAGACGCGCGGGCGGGGCCCGTCCGGCCCGCCCTGGCCGCCGCCCGCGTTGCCGCCGCTGCCGAGAGGGTGTTTGTTTTTCGGGCTGCTGCCGCGCGGCGCGACCGTGGCCTGCGGCGGCGGCGGCGGTGGCGGCGGCGGCGGCGGGGGCGGGGGCGTCTCTGCCTTGCTGTCAGCGGGGGCGGGCGAGGGCTTGTCCGCCGCGCTGGAGGAGGGGCCGGCGCCGCCATTGGCAGCGGGCGCCGCTGCGGCCGCCGTCGTCGACGCGGCCGCCGCCGACGGGTCCCGGGCGGCGGCGGCGGCGGCGGGAGAGGGGGGCGACCAGGCGCCGGCGCCGCGACCGCCTGCAGACCACTGCTGCTGCTGCTGCTGCTGCTGCTGCTGCTGCGCCGTGTACGACACCGTCGGCTTGGGCGGCGCGGGCGGGCGCCACGCGCTCGCGCCCGCAAGCCCCGCGTCCACGAACGAGCCCGTCCCTCGCGTCCCGCCGCCGCCGCCCATTGCGCCCGCCCCGCCTGCGTCCGCGCCCGCGCCGCCCGCCGCCGCCGCCGCCGCCAAAGCGCCGCCCGATGCGCGCGCCATCAGCGACGACAGGTCGTACTCGGCGGGCGCGGGCCTCTCCATGAACACGCCCGAGGGGGGGTAGGCGGGCTGGCCCTGCGCGTAGGGCGGCGGCAGGACGGCGCTGCCGCCGCCGCCGCCGCCGCTGCCGCCGCCGTACTGCATGCGCTCGAGGTGGTCGTCCTCATCCTCGGCCTCGTCGCCCTCGCCCCCGCCCTCGCCGCCCTCGTCGCGCTGCCGCTGCTGCTGCCGCTGCTGCCGCTGCTGTTGCGGCCGCCGCTGGCCGGCGCCGTCGCGCTCGTCGTCCTCGTCGTCGGCGTCCGCTCCCGCTCCGGCCCCTGGGAGAGGGTAGCGCGGCGCACCCCCGTGCTGCTGCTGCTGCTGCGGCTCCTGGCCGTAGGCAAACGGCGGGGAGACCCGCGGTCGGCCGCCGCCGCCCGCGCCCCCGCCGCCGCCCGCGCCCGTTCCCCCGCCGCCGCCCGTCGCCGACATGAGCGGCGCCGTGCGCGCGTACGAGGCCTGCCGCCGCACGGGGGCGGGGGCCGGACCCGCCGCCCCCGCGCCGTCCGACGCCGCCGACGACGCGTAGCCGCCAGCCCCAGCCTGCTGCTGCTGCTGCTGCGGCTGCGGCTGCTGCCAGGGCTTTGGCCTGGGCGCCGCCGCCGGCGCCGACGGGGGCCTCGAAGGGTCCGGGGGCGCGTCGTCGATGTCTGTGCGCACGTTCGGGGGCGTCTGCCCGCGCGCCACCATGGCCATCACCTCGTCAAAGCGCGCGGGCCTGCGTGCGCCGCCGTGCGGGTCGGCGGCGGCGCCCGCTGCTCCGTCGGCCGTGGGGCTGCCGTCGTCGCCGTCGTCGTGGTGCGCAGGGGGGGGCGCGGGCGCGTTGCGGCCGTCGCCGCTGGCCTGGGGCGAGGCGGATGCGTTCGGGTAGCTGGGCGGCTGGTGCTGCTGCTGCTGCGGCTCGTGCTGCTTGCCGTAGCTGAGGGGCGGCTCGTAGCGCGCGGCGGCGCTCCCGCCTCCGCCGAGGGCGCCTGCTGTTTTTTGCGTTTGTTTGTTTTGTTAGCGTGGGAATGAGGGGGAAAGGGCGCGGTGAGCGTCGCCTTGTCTTGGCCCGGCCGCCGTCGCACGTGGCAGCAAACGCACAGGCAACAGAAAGAACGACAAGAATCACGACGCACCCGAGTAGGCCGACAGTCCGCGCGCCACGTCGGACGTTGCCGCCGCTGCGGCTGCCGCCGCCGCCGCCGCCGCCGCCGCCCCCGTCCCCCCGTCGCCAAGGCCCGAAAAGCTGGCGCGCAGCGGGGGGGCGGGCGGGCGCGCCGCCCCCCCGGCCGCTGCCGCCCCCGCCCCGTACATGGCCACCGCCTGCTGCTGCTCCTGCTCCTGCATGATGTCCGTGACCGACGCCCGCAGGCGCGCCAGCTGCCCGCGCAGGTCCGCGAGCTCCGCCGACAGGCGCGCGTCGCGCGGCGGCGGCTGCTGCTGGTGCTGGTACTGCTGGCCGCCCTCGCGCGGCGACGACGACGCCGCCGCCGTCGGACCCGGCCACGCCGCCGATGCCGGGGACGCCGCCGCCGCGCTCGCCAGGCGCTCCATCTGCTCCCGCTGCTCCCGCTGCTCCCGCTGCTCCCGCTCCTGCTCCTCGCGCTCCGCCTGCTTGACTGCGTATTCCGAAAAGGCGCCCGCCAGGCCCGAGACCGCCCGCTCGAGGCCCGACTGCCCCGCGGCGACGCCCTCGAGCGCCGCCGCCAGCGCGCGCTCGCGGTCGGCGGTGGCCTGCGCGGCCTCGCGCCGGCTGCACGTCAGCGACTCGTACCATGCGAGGGCGCGCGGCGTGAGCGCGCGGTGCGCGGCGTAGGCGGCGCCGGCGGCCGCGCCCGCGCCGAGCACGACCTGCGTCCAGCGGACGGGCTCAGGGGCGGGAGGGGGCGGGGGCGGGGGCGGTGCTGTTGGGGGCGGCGGGGGCGGCGGGGGGCCTGTCGGGGGTGGGTAGCCGTGGTAGTAGTGGGGCGGCGGCGGCTGCGGGCCCTGCGGGGCTTGCTGGCCGGGCGGCGAGTAGGTGACCAGGGCCGCGTTGGCGCCGCCAAGGGAGGTGGGCGGGGGAGCGCCTGGTGCTGGCGCTCCCGGTGAGGCTGCTGGTGCGGCGGCGGCGTCGATGCCGTCGGCGGCGGCGGCGGGCGCGTCGGCCGGCGCGCGCGCAAACGCCTCGGCGATTTCGGCAGCGGTGAGGCCCTTGCGCTCGAGGAACGCGCGCTTGGCCTCGGGCGTGGACGCTTGGACCTGGGAGATGTGTAAAGATCGGTCGCGATTGACGTTGATGTCTCGGGAGTGAGTGCGTGTGTGAGTTGACGTGGGCGGGAGGGGAGTCACAGCCTTTCGGAAGAGGGAGATAGACGCCGGATCGTTGCTCAAACCAAGCACCTTTGGATGCGTCAGGAATGCGACCGCATTGAAAACCTGGTCCTCGCGCACGGGCTCGCTCGGCGGGGGCGCGCTTGCGGCGGCTGGGGAGGCGGGAGGCGCACCCAAATCGGGGTCCTCTGCTCCTCCTCCTCCTCCTCCTCCTTCCGCCATCGTCGTGGCTTCGAGGCGGGTGTGCGTGTGTGTGTACAAGCGAGGACGCGCGCGCGACGGATTGATGAGTGGGATGTGTGGGATTGTTGATGAAGCCAGGTTATGAGGCTCTGGTCTCAAAGAGGCGACGCGCCGCCGACCGCTATCCGCCGCCGCCCGCGTCCCGCCGCGCCCGCGGGCGGTGCGCGCCCGCAATGCAATTTCAATCTTCGCAAGATTCACAACCCTGCCGCCGCCATCACGCCGACCGCTATCCGCCGCCGCCGCCCGCGTCCCGCCGCGCCCGCGCCGCCGCCATCACGCCGTCCATCCAGCTCCGCGCGCGCAACGACACTTTGCCTTTGACGCCGGCATCGACAGTGAGCTGCCCCCCGCCGTCGCCGCCAGACACGGGCACGAGCCCCTCGAAAGCCGCAGGCGAGGAGGAGGACGGAGGGGCCGATGGGACGAGGCCGAGCGCCGGGTCGACGCCCGGCGGCGCCGCGCCGGCGGCGACGCGCACGCGCAGGCTCGCCGCGGGGCGCTGCTGCTGCTGCTCGTGCTGCTGCTGCTGCTGCCGCTGCTGCTGCTGCTGCTGCGCCGGACCCTCTGCGTCCCCTCTTCCCCGCCCGCGCCCACCGCCGCCAGTCATGCCGGTATCCAACGAGATGTCGACGTCCCCGCCGCCGCTGTCGATGGCCAAGCCCCCCGCGCCGAGGCGCGCCGCCTGCACCGCCGCGAGCGACACGGGTCCGCCGGCGCTGGCGACGCGCGCCGCGCCCGCCAGCGTGCCGTCCACGCGCACGTCGATCGGCCCGTGACCCGGCGGCCACGCCTCGAGCGAGGCGCCTCCCTCTGGGTCGCCATCAGCGCCGTCGTCTTCGCACGAGAGCGTCGTCACGCGCAGCACGGGGACGGGGCCCGGAGAGCCGCCCGCGCCGCCGCCCCCGTTGCCGCCGACCCTGTTGCCGCCGCCGCCGCCCGACAGCCTCAGGCGCGCCGCCCGGCCGTAGAGCGCCCCGACCTCCAGCCCCGCGCCTGCCTCGACCAGCGCGTCCAACGTCGACACGCGCCCGATGGTGACTCCCGCGCCGCCCCGCACCCTGAGCCGCGCGGCCGACAGCTCCTTGGCCCGCACGCGCCCGCGCGCGCCCGCGTCCAGCTCGAGGCTGGCGCCGCAGCGCAGGCGGCCCTCGGCGGATATCGTCGTTGTTGCGGTCGTCGTTGTTGTTGGGGCTGTGCTTGTTGTTGTTATAGTCGCAGGTTCTTCATCGACGGCGACGATGCGCACGTCGGCCTCCTGCACGCCCGCGCCCCCCACGGTCACGTCGCCGCCGGCGGACGCGATGTCCAGGCCGCAGAAGCGCGCGGGGATCTCGACCTCGAGCGGCGGCGGCGACGGCGGCGGAATGGGCGGCGGGGGCGGCGGGGGCGCGGCCCCCGCCGGCGCGCCTGGCGCCGCTGCCTGGTCCCAAACGGCCTCGTGCGCCTCCGGGCCGTGAGCTCCGAGCGCGACGGTCCAGGTGGTCCACGGGCCGATGGGCGCGCGGATCACGATGCGCTCGTGGTCGGCCGAGGTCGAGACGACGACGGGCGTCGGCCGGCGGCGGCGGCCGAGCGCGTCTGCCGGCGTCGGCGTCGTCGTCGGCGGCATCGTTGGCGCGCACACGATCGTCACGCGGCGTCGCTCCGGCGTTAGCGCGAATTCGTACTGAGTATGTGTGGCTGGCGACGACGACGATGTCGCGATTGCCCCCGCGTCACCGGACGCGAACAGTCGCGCGGGTGCGGGAGAGGAGGAGGGGGGGGGGCAGGCGATCACCTGTGGTCGAGAAGCCGCCTCCGCACGGGCGACCCGCGCCCTCAGGAGCCCGAGGCGCAGCAGTGTAGCTGAGCGGTTGAGCATTGTTGTTTGCTCCTGCCCTCTTTGAGAGTTGGATGCCATCTATTCAGAGCCGCCGGGCGTCGTCGGCGACGGCCCGGCGTGCGTCGATCGCGTCGTTCGTTTGGCGGCGGCGGTTTTTGGCGGTTAATCGGCGGCGACGGCGGGCACAATCCCATCGGCGTGAGGCGACGCGCGCCCCAAGGTGACTGGGCCAGAGCCTTATCAGCACATCCACAGCATCGTCGGCCAACCAGCCTCTCTGTTCCCGGCGATTTCAGTTGATCGAGCAGACGCCAGAAGCAGAGCGGGATCGAGCAAACGCATTGTCTCTCTCTCGCGCACGCGTGCTTCTCGCAAACGACAACCCTCAGCAAACTAATGTCGATCACCCTGTCCGAGTACGCGCGCGCGACGGCCATCGCCGTCCACGGCACGCTCTTCCAGCGCCTGGGCATGGCGCACCTCGGCCCCGTCGACGCCGTCGGCGGCGCGCCGGCCAGCGTACGCGGCCTGACCGTCGTGGTGACAGGGCCGACGTCGGGCATCGGCCGGGCGACGGCGGCGGCGCTGGCGCGGCGCGGGGCGCACGGTGAGCCAGCCGCTTTTTTTCCGTTGGCGGGGGGTGGTGAGGCTGTGCGGCACTTCATATACGCTGTCACGTTATAGGGCCAACCCCACCGTTTTCTCCCCCTCCAAAATAACAACAACAAATTCCGAAAAACGTCAACGCGCTGCCGCCCCCCCCCCCCCCAGTCGTGCTCGCGTGCCGGAGCGCCGAGCGCGGCGCGCGGCTTGTGGCCGAGCTCCGCGCGGAGCACGCGGCCCGCGGGCTGTCCCCTCCGTCGCTCGAGGTGCGGCTGCTGGACCTGGCGTCCCTGTCGAGCGTCCGAGCCTTTTGCGAGGCGTTTCGCGCCAGCCAACCAGCGAGCAGGGCGATCGATTGCGGCGGCGGCGGCGAGAAGCAGGCCGGCGGCGGCGGCGCCGGCAGAGGCGCCCCCTCCCTCGCGCCCCCCCCCGCGCGCCCCGCGCACGTGCTTGTCTGCAACGCGGGCGTGTTCAACATGGGCGTGCGCGAGCGGCGCGTGACGGCCGAGGGCGGGCTCGAGGAGCACATGGCGTGCAACCACCTGGGCCACTTTTTGCTGGCGGTGCTGATGCTGCCCTGCCTGCGCGAGGGGACGCGCGGGCTGAGGCAGGGGGTGGCACGAGCGGCGGCGGAAGAGCGGGCGGCGGCAGCAGCGGCGGGCGCGCGGCAACAGGGCGAGCAGGGGGGGCGAGGGGCGGCGGCCCCCGCAACCCCGCAGGGCGACAGCGACAGCCCCCCGCGCCTCCCCCGCGCGCGTATCGTCAGCGTCTCCTCCGCCATGCACCACTACGGCGCCTCGCTCGGCCGCGGCGCCGCCGACCGCGCCGACCCGCAGCTCGCGGGCGGCGGCGGCGCGAGGCGCGGAGCGGGCGGCGCCTCCTTTTCCGCCGACCGCGCGTACGGGCGCTCCAAGCTGGCGCAGCTGCTGTTCACGCGCGAGCTGAGGCGGCGGGTTGGCGCCGACGAGCTGGACGCGCTGGCGCTGCACCCGGGCATGGTGGTGACGGATGTGGTGCGCTCGCTGCCGGCGGCCGTGGGCGCCGCCTACCGCGCGCTGATGGGCCGCCTGCTGCTCAGCCCGGACGAGGGCGCGCGCGCGAGCGTGTTTGCGGCGACGGCGCTGGAGCCCGTGCCCCACTCGCCCGCCTCGTCATCCACCTCTCTATGGTACCTGGACGCCAATGCGCTGCCCGTGGCGCCCTGCCCCGTGGCCGAGTGTCCGGAGACGGCGGCGTGGCTGTGGCGGTGGTCGGCCGAGGTCGTCGGCCTGAGGGAGGGGGAGGACGTGCCGCCGCGGTCGCCGCCGCCGGCGAAGAAGCGCGTTTGAAAGGAGGGAGCGGCGACCGAGCGCCGATTTTGCACATCCACAGATCATCAGTCTCGTCCCGTCTTTTCTCTTTCGTTTTAGAAACGCACACCCGCAACAAAATGCGCAGCCTCGTCATGGTCGCGCTCCTCGCGCTGGTCCTGTGTCTGTGCGCGTCCGTAGCGCGGGCGACGGTGGACAAGGTGAGTTTGTTCGTTTGTGTTTTGGGGCTTCGTGTCTTCCTCTCTCGCGCCTGTGTTGACGATTGCCGCGCGCGCGTCGTCTCCGCGCGCATCCGGACCACGCAGGTGTAGCGTTCGTGATGTCCGCAGCTGCGCGTGTGCGGCGCAGCGCACGGGCAAAAGCCGACAGCACGGATCAGGGACAGCAAACAGTCCGATGCCGCGACTCCGCCGGCATCGCGCGCGCGCGCGCGCGCTCTCGTTCCAACGATCGCCCCCGCCCTCTTTCCGCAAACAAACCAACCTTCCCCACGACACCCTTCGACCGACCGAAACCCACCACGCCAACAGGACGTCACCGAGCTCGTCATCGAGACCACCTTCAAGCCCAAGGCGTGCCCGCGCATGGCCAAGAAGGGAGACCGGGTGTCGGTGCATTACGCCGGCCGCCTCGTCGACGGCACCGAGTTTGACTCGAGCTTCAAGCGCGACACGCCCTTTGAGTTCAAGGTGAGAAAAACACGGGGGGATGGAGTCTTTTGTGCGTGCGTTGTTCGGCGGTTTGACCTTTTCTTGTCCTCGATTCAACCCGACAAACTGCTCACGACGCGTCCGCATGCCGCCCCAAAAAAACCCACCACCGCTCAATCAATCCCCAACTCAATCCTCCCCATCCCAACGCATCCTCAACAAAAATCATCCGCAGCTGGGCGTCGGGCAGGTGATCAAGGGCTGGGACGCCGGCTTGGAAGGCGCGTGCGTCGGCGAGAAGCGCACGCTGCGCATCCCCCCGGCCATGGGCTACGGCGCGTCGGGCGCCGGGGGCACCATCCCGGGCGGCGCCACCCTCATTTTTGAGACCGAGATGATGGGCCTGAACTGATCCTTTGAAGACGTGCTTTTGCTTGAGTAGGGGCGAGGACGACGACGACGAAACACTCTGCCGCGCGCGATCAACGCTCGGTCGATTCCCGCCACGATTTGTTTTTGCTCGAGTAGGGGCGAGGACGACGACGGCGGCGGCGAAACACGCTGCCGCGCGTTCGACGTGCGGTTGATTTCCGTCATTTGTTTCGTGTAATGCTCCCGCACGGCTTGGTTCTGCCTGGCCACGGCCATGATGCGATGCGTCCCTGCGATGGGCCACCCCGCCATTCCTCGGACGATCATGTGTTGGGCCGGATCGTCGATTCATCTCGCCGATTTGCCAAAAAAAATCCACTTGACACTCCCCTCCCCCTCCTCCTCTCTCTTTTTCTCTTTCATCCCTCTCCCTCCCTTCCACACGTCTCCCCACACCCGCCCCCCAACCAGAACCAGCTCCTTCACACGCAGACGTCCGAAGCGACGACCCCGCAGACAGAAGGCTAGAGGCAGCGCAGAACCAAAACCCCTCGACCAACCACCTCCAGAGCAGACTTCAAAAAAGAAGGAACGTCCCCCACCCGCCGAAAGGCCCCCAAGAAACAAACATGGCTCCCACGGACCCCACGCCGGCCGACGCCGCCGTCGCGGTCGTTGAGAAGGAGGCGCCCGCGCCCGCGCCCGCGCCGAAGAGCTGGGGACCGCCGAAGACGGCTTCGGTCAAGGAGGAGGAGCAGAAGGAGCCTTTGCCTGCCCCTGTTCCGGCTGCTGCTGCCGCTGCTCCTGCTCCTGCTGCTGCTGATGCTGCTGTTCCTGCTGCTGCTGCGCCCGCCGACGACGAGGCCGCGCCCGCGACCGCGGCCGAGCGCCCCCCGCGGCCCAACAACGGCAACGGCAACGGCAACGGCAGCGGCGGCGACGCCAAGGCGGCCCGCCCGCCCCGCCCCGAGCGCCCCGCCCGCGAGCGCGAGCTGCCCCGCCCGGTGACCGAGGAGGACCTCGCGCTGCTTGAGTACGACGGCGGCAAGACGGCGGCCACCGGCGGGCGCCCGCGCCGCCCCGCGCGGCCCGACCCGACCGAGCGCGACGTTGCGCTCGAGAAGATCACCGCGGAGATCCAGCGCTACGGCGACCGCGTGAAAGCCATCAAGGACGCCGTGGACGCCAAGCACGCGGGCAGCAAGGCCGCGCAGTCGCCAGAGGCGGCGGCGGCCAAGGACAAGATGGCCGCGCTGCGCAAGGAGTGGCAGGGCGTGCTGGTGAGTTTGGGTTCGGGTCGTCGTCGGAGGGGGTTGAAGGGGTGTTGTTCTTCTTCCGTTGTCTTGTGTGGTGTCGGTGCGCGTGCGCGCCCGCGCGCGAGAGAGAGAGAGAGAGCAAGAGAGACGATCCGCCCCGCCTTCCCTGCCTCGTCTTCTTGACTGACGAAAAAAAAACGCGTCCGAAAAAAACAAAACAAATCGCAAAACCCACAAAAATGGCCGCCAAAAAACACAAAAACCCAACAATCCCACCACCACAGCTCCAGAAGCAGCGCCTGCAGGCCGACGTCAACGACCGCAAGACCGACCGCGAGAAGGCCATGGCCGAGCTCCGCGCGCTGCGCGACGGGGGGCGCGGCGGCGGCGGCGTGCTGTCCGTCGAGCAGATCGAGCAGCGCATCGCTGAGGCCGAGTTCCGCCTGACGCACGAGTCGCTCTCGGCCCAGGAGGAGAAGCGCTCGCGCGAGGCCAAGGAGCGGCTCGAGCGCGTCGACCGGCCCGCGGCCGCCAAGGCCGCGCTGCTGTCGGCCCGGCTGGACGAGGCCAAGGCGCTGACCAACGCGGCGCGCGACAAGATCTCGGCGCTCGACAAGCAGCTCACGGAGCTCAAGGCGCGGCAGGACGCGTGCGGCGCCGAGCTGGACGCGCTGCGCAAGCGGGGCGACGAGGCCTTCTCCGACGTGCCCGCGCTGCTCGAGGAGAAGAGGGAGGCGCACAAGATCCTGGCGTCGCTGCGCGCCAAGGTCGGCGAGCTGCGCGCGGCGCACGACGCGCAGTGGGACGTCTACAAGCGCGCCGAGCGCGCGTGGCGCAGCGTGGCGGACGCACAGCGCGCGGAGCAGCGGCTGGCGCAGAAGACGGAGTGGGAGGAGCGCCAGGCGGCGCGCAAGGCCGAGCGCAAGGCCAGCATGCCCGCGCGCTACGTCGAGGAGCTGCACCTGTGCGACACGACGCTGACGTGGCTGCGGCGGCACCAGCCCAAGAAGGTGGTCGCGGTGGCGGCAGCGGAGGAGGCCAATGGCGAGGAGGAGGGGGGGCCCAAGGGCGAGGAGGCGGCAGCGGGGGCGGCGCTGCCGGGCAAGAAGCTCGTGTCGGCCAAGAAGGCCGGCGGCGGCGACGAGGACGCCTGGTTCGGCGCGTTTGGCACGGGCGCCAACCGCAAGGGCAAGGGCGCCAAGAAGGAGGCGCAGGCCGCGCAGGCGGCCGTCGCGCGTGCGTCGGCCCCCTCCGCGCCCGCCCGCCTGCTGATGACGCCCGACCTCATCACCGCCTTCAGCAAGCTCGGCGTCGCGCTGCCCGTCGCGCCCGAGGACGTGCCGCGGGCGACCGAGGGCGTCGAGGCGCGCCGGCTCGAGTACGCCCGCCAGAAGGACGCTTGGGAGGCGAAGAAGGCGGCGGGCGAGGCGGCGAGTGACGACGACGACGACGAGGGCGAGCATGGCGGCGGCGGCGGCGGCGGCGGCGGCAAGCAGGAGGAGGAGGCGGCGGCGGCCGAGGGGGCGGAGGAGGCGGCCAAGGAGGAGGAGAAGGAGGAGGAGGCGGAGGTCGTCGCGGCGGAGGCCAAGGAGGAGGAGGCCAAGGCCGAGGAGCAGGAGGACGAGCCGGAGAATGAGGCGGAGGCGGCACCCGCGGCGGCCGAGGAGGCGCCCGCGCCCGCGCCGCCGTCGCCAAAGAAGGAAGAGGCGGCGGCGCCGGTCGCCGCTGCTGCCGCCGCCGACGCGACGGCCGCGGCCACGGTCATGGCGGCCGGCGGCGCCGAGGCCAAGGCGGCCCCCGCGGCCGCCGTCAAGGCCGGAATTAAGGTCAGCGACGACGACTCGGTGCAGCTTGTGCTGGAGCACTGAGCAGAGGCCGAGGAGGGGGGGGGGGCGGCGGCTGTTTTCTTTGTCCGCCGCCGCCGCCCGCCGCTCGCGCTCTGTCTCTCTCACGGCGCGACCAAAACGAAAGGATCTGTTCTTTTGCCCTGATCCGTCAACCATCGTGCCCCCCTCTGGCGCCACCGCGCGCAAGGAACGATCTGACTATGATAGCAAGGCGGGGCGGGTGGGCGCAGCCCACACGGACACAGACACACACAGAGAGAAGGTGCCCTTGTCTAGGCGGAGCTAAAATGAACGGATAATTTTTTTGAATTTGTGTTGGCTTTGAACGCCCTCTCTCCCTCCCTCCCTCTGCTCCTGCGATCGGCCCCACCTGCGCGCCCATCGCGGACCACCATCTCCGCGCCCCACCCCATCCGACCCACCCAACAACCACGCGCCTCCCGCCCCACTAGCACCCGCCCCCTCAGCATCACCCCACCGCCGCCGCCGCCGCCGCCCACAGCCGCCCGAAGCGCGCCGGCGCCATGCGCCGCGCGACGCGGTCGTGCTCGGCGCCCGCCGCGACCGCGACCAGGGGGCCGAGGGCGCCCAGCGCCATGTCGAGCGGCAGGCCCAGCCATCCAAGGGGCCGCGCGCAGAGCGGCACCACCCCGCGCGACAGGGCCTGCAGCAGCGCGAGCACGGGCGACGGGTTTGGCGCCACGAAGCGGCCGAGCGCCATGCCGTCCACCGCGCACCGCGCGACAGCGTCGGCCGAGAACAGCGGGCTGCCCGCGGAGATCTCGGCGCACTCGGGCGGCTTGGCGCGGCTCTCGGCGGCGTAGCCGGGCGTGTCGACGTCCGGGGGGAAGGCGATGGTCACGCGCACGTCGGAACAGGACGAGGAGCCGGGGAACCAGGAGGCAAACAGGCCGAGACCGCCGCCGCCGCCGCTGCTGCCCGTGCCGCCACCGCCGCCGCCGCCCCCGCCTCCGCTCCCCTGCAGCTCGTTGCGCAGCCCCTCGGCAAGGCCGCGCAGGGCCCACTTGCTCGGGGCGTAGGCGGCGTACCCAACAAAGTTCAGGAGGGACATGGCCGACGCCACGATGAGGATGTGCTGCTGTTTCGGGGGGGGGCAAGAGCCGCCGCCGCCGCCGCCGCCGCCGCCGCCGCCGCCGCCGCAGCCGCCGCCGCCGCCGCGCGCTCGCCTGCGCCCGCTCGCCTGCGCCGCCCGCCACCGCCCCAGCCTGCCCGCCCTCCCGACCATCCCCTCGTACACCACCTGCACCGCGTGCACCACCCCCATGTAGTTGAGCTGCATCTGCCGCCCGAACGCGCCCCCGGCCGCCGCCTCGTGGAAGTAGCCGCACTCGGCAGCGCCCGCGCACGCCAGCAGGACGTCGACGCCGCCGCCGCCATTTTCGTCGTCATTGGCGTCGCCCTCGTCGGCGTCGTCGTCGCCGTCGTCGTGCCTGCTGTTGCCGCCTTTGGCCGCGGCCAGCGCCGCCTCGGCCGCGCGCACGGCCGACTGCAGGGCCTTGGCGTCCGTCACGTCGGCCGAGAAGGCCTGGATGAGCGTTTGCCCCTCCGCCCCCGGGGCCTGCCAATGCGGCGGCGCGTGCAGCCGCCGCTCGAGCCGCAAGCGCTCGGTCGCCGCGTCGAGCTTGGCCTGCGTGCGCGCAACGAGCGTCACGGCGGCCGCGCCTCCGCGCACGGCCCGGGCGGCCAGCGCGTACCCAAGGCCCTCGGACCCGCCGGTGACCAGGACGTGCTTTCCCTCGAAGTAGCGGTCGCACGCCTCGGGCGGGCGGGTCATGGTTCAAGTGGCGTTGTCAAACAGGGGGCGGGTGTCGACAGATTCACGTTGGTTTTTCTAGACGTGAGAACCAGGAGAAGACGATCGGTGGAGGGTCGATGAGTGGTCGAGCGCAAGCGCAGGTCATTGGCGCCCCGGAACAGGTGCCTCTCTCTTTCGTTCGCTGCGGCTCGCGGCTTTGGCGGCAAAGCACATCGGCCGCCGACGTCGACGGCCGCGGCGCACCCCCGGGCACTACAAAGAGAAAGCAAGAGCCCCGACCTCCGATCGACGGTCGGCAGTTTTCTCATCTACCCCACCAAACCAACCGTTGATACACATACTCACGTGCTGAAAAGCAGGGACGGTTCAGCAGACGCACGTCCGCAATCGCCAGGTTCTCTCTCAAGTTGGGTCTCTCCTGAGCAATCCAGCCCTAGGTAACACACAGACACAGCTCAGACATCCTGAGGGCCGTTGCTAGACGATCAATCGACCCCGATGGCGGCGGCGCCCTCTGACGGGCGCGACGTGCCGATGATCCGCGTGGCGGCGGCGACGGCGGCGGAGGAAAGCGGGCCGGAGCGACAGAGCGCCACCATCGAGGCGTTTGGCCGCGACGTCCAGGCGGTGTTCCCCACCGCCGCCAAGCGCGCCGCCGCCGACGCGGCGCTCGAGGCGTCGGCCCGGCTCCGAGCGGCGACGGGCGCGCACCGCTTCGTCAAGGGCGAGACCGTCCTGATCGGCGACGGGCACGAGGCCGAGGCGGCGGCGGCGGCGGCGGCGGCGGCGGCGGCGCCCCCCGGTCGCGGGGACGAGGGCGTGCCCTACACGTCCAAGTCGCTGGCCGAGCAGCTGCAGGAGCGCAAGGAGGCGCGCGAGCTGGAGAAGGACGAGGCGCGGCGGGCGGGCGAGCGCGGCGGCAGGCTGGACGCCGACGAGGTCGAGTTTCTGCAGCGCGTGCGCGACGCCGAGGAGGCGGCCGAGCGGCGGCGGATGGCGGAGGAGGCGGACGGCGTGGCCGACTTCCGGCGGGCGGTCGAGGAGGAGGCAGAGCGCAAGCGGCGGCGAGAGGCCGAGGAGGGCGACGAGCTGGCGGCGGCATCGTCGTCGGCGGCGGCGGCAGGGGCGGCGACGGCGGCGGCGGCAGGGGGGGCGGCGGCGGCGGCGGCGGCGGCGGGTCTGGAGGGCGGGCCGGGCAAGCGGCGGGCCGCGACCAGGCGGAGGGGGCCGCGAATGCCCGCGCTGGTGGTCGTCCGGCCGGACAAGAAGGCGCTAAATGTGCCTGCCGCCGCCGCCGGCGCCGCAGCTGCCGATGTCGCCACCGCGCCCGCCTCTACCGTCGCTGCCGCCGCTGTCGCGACCGCGCCCGCCTCTACTGCCGCCGCTGCTGCCGTACCCGTCGCGCCGGCTGCGCCGGCGCCGCTCGGAGGGTTGCTCGGGGACTACGGGTCGTCGTCATCGGACGCCGAAGAGGAGAACGGATGAATGCGCGCCAAAGACGTGGTACTTTGTGCCGGCGGACGACAAGCTGCTGTTCGAGTTGGTGCTGGCGGGGCTGGCAGGCGCGGTAGCGGCAGCAGCAGCAGGCGCCCCCTACAACGCCGCCGCACAAGAGCTGATGGCGCGCCTGATCAGGAACGGCTGCACTGAAGCCGCGTCGAGTGCGCCTTTGTAAGTTACGCATGTCGTTTTTGCACGGCCGCATCAGCTCCCCTCCTCCGCCAGCCGCCACATGAGCCAAGATCCCACGCTGCGGTAGGGCCTCCACGGCGCCGTCAGGCGCTCGGCCGCCGCGGCGTCCGGCAGCACCACCTTTTTCGCCCCCCCTTGCCCGCCGGGGCCGCCGCCGCCCCCGCCCCCGCCCCTGCCGCGCAGCCTCGCGAGCCCCTTGCGCACCCCCAGGTCGCCCGCCGGCAGCACGTCGGGCGCGCCCAGGATGAACATCGACGCCATGTCCAGGCTCCAGGGGCCGACGCCCCGCACGGCCAGCAGGGCGGCGGCGGCCTCGGCCGCGGGGCAGGGTGCGCGGCGGCGCCCGCCGGCCGCCGCTGCTGCTTCCGGCCGCCGCCGCTGCTGCTTGTCGGCGAGCAGGGCCGCGTGAAGGCCCTCGGGCGCCGCCACCGACGCGCGCCGCAGCATCGCGTCGGACAGCCGCCCGTCGGAGAAGCGCAGCGCCAGGTCGCGGAGCGCCGCCGCCTTGGCGCCCGACACGCCGGCCGACCGCACCCGCGCCTCGGGCAGCGCGAGCACGTGCCCGGGTGTCAGCCGCAGGGCGGCGGCCGTGGTCGCGCAGCCGCCAGCCCCGCCGCTGCCGCCGCCGCCGTCGTCTTCCTCGTCCTGCTGCTGCGGAGGCTGCTGCGGCGCCACCAGGCCCGCCTCTGCCAGCAGGCGCCGGTGGATCGTCGCCGCCGCCTTGGAGCTCAGCTGCTGCGCCAGGATCGTCTGCACCAGCCTGGGAAAGGTGGGGAGCGAGGGCGAGGAGGCGTCGGGGCCCGACCCCCCGAGGCGCTCGGCGCAGCGCTGCCCGTGGGCGTCGATCAGGGGGATCAGGCGCGAGTCCGCGGCGCGCAGGTGGGCCAGCGCCGCGTGGATCGAGCCCGATGTGCACATCGGCGGCGGCAACGGCGGCGGCGGCGGCGGCACGCGCAAAAGCTCCGCGAACGGCAACGGCGGGGAGGGCGAGCGGGCGGTCGGCTGCGACGATGCGTCGGGGCCGCGCACGCGCTTGGACGCGCGCAAGTTGAAGGTGATGCGGGGCGTCGTGGTCGTCGTGGTCCTCGCGGGGCCGGCCGGCGCGGCCGCGCGTTTCGGGGACATGGTCGGGCACTTTCTCGGGGAAAAGAGACACTTCCAATTTGCGACGCGCGTGCGTTGCTCTGGAGTGCGGCCTGTTGGGTACTGTTGTGCAAACGCGGGACAATGATCGGTGGGTGTATTGATGGATTGCGCCGTCTGGCGCGGAAGGAACAAGAGAGACCCAGAGAGAGGGGGAGACGGCGCGCCGCGCCGACCGGCCGTCGCTTGGCACGCCTCACGAAAACAAAAAGCGGCGCGCTGGACCCTTCTTTATCTTTTTGAGAAATGCACTAATTCCTTTCACCTCACAATCCAAACCTGCGCATCCAATGAGCAAGAAGCGCAAAGCGGAGGCCTCCGCCGCCCCCGCCGCCCCTCGGGCCGCCGCTCCCAGCAGGGCGGCCGGGGGAGGAGCAGGTGGCAAGCAGCAGGAGGAGGCGCCCAAGCGCAGCCGCAAGGCCATCGCGCGCGCCAATCGCCGCACGCGCCCGCGCGATGACTTTTACGAGGCCGAGGACGCGGACGCGCCGGACGCGCACGAAACACAGCGGTTTGACGTGAGTTCTCATGGCAAACTCTCTTTGCGCCGCCTCCTCCTTCTTCGACACGCACCTCCACGCCCGCTCACCCGCGCCCCTCACTCACCACGCCCCTTCCCACCCCCCGACCGATCCCACGATCATCGACCCACAGAAGGTCGACAACTACGAGTACGAGATGCCGTCGGATTTCGAGGACGAGGAGATCGACGAGGATGCTGCGTTCACCGTCGAGGACGAGAAGCGCTTTGGCGCGTGGTTTGGCGGCGGCAGCGGCAAGAAGGGGGGGGGCGGCCGCGAGGACGACGGCGAGGACGGCGGAGGGCCCGGCAAGCGCCGCGCGCCCAAGAAGCGCATGCTCGGCAGCGACTTTGCCGACCTCGAGAGCAGCGGGGACGAGGACGCCGAGGGCGAGCAGGGGGGCGCCGCCGCCGCCGGGCGCCACACCAACGCCGAGGAGGCGGCGGCCGCCGCGCTGCTCGACGATTTTTTCGGAGGCGGCGGGGGCGACGGCGCCGACGACTACAGCGAGGAGGAAGAGGATGATGACGCCAAGGGCGGCGGCAGGCAGCGGCGAGGCATAAAGCAGGCGCTCGCCGGGAGCGACGACGACGACGACGACGACGACGACGAGGACGACGACGACGACGACGACGACAACGGCGTTGGCGGCGACAGTAGCAGCAGCGGCGACGAGGGGGACGACGACGACGAGGACGCTGACGACGAGGCAGGCAGCGACGAGCAGGGCGACGGCGAGCGCCACGCCGCCATGCTGCGCGCGGCCGGCTTGAGCGCGTTCGACGCCGACGACGACGTGGAGGGCGACGACGGCGGCGGCGGCAGCGGCGGCGGCGGCGGCGAGGCCGGCAAAGCCAAGCAGGACCACGGCCGAAAGCGCGGCGCGCGCGCCGCGGCGCCCAATCTGGTCGTGACCGAGGCATACCCCGAGTCCGAGTTCAACGCAGCCATGGCGCGCGGAGGAGCGGGTGAGTTTTTTTTTGCTTGTCGTTCCGATTGTTTGTTGGGGGGCAGGGGGGGGCGGGGGGCGAGATCGAGCCGCCGCCCGGCGCCGTCGACAAGACGGCGGCAAGCGGGGCAAGGCCGACGACAAAACAACAAAAACAAAAGCACAACAAGTGTACGATGGCCCGTTGCTAACAACAACCGTGCGGGGCCGTCGAAGGGTTTCGTGCGACATCTGACGGTGCCTCCGTTTTTGCGTAAAACACAGAAACGGGGCCGCCGACGGCTGATTTTACGGCCGCGGGGCTGGCCTCCCGCCGTTCTGCGGCGGCGCGCGGGCAGGGGGGGGGGGGGGCGCGCGTTCTCTCGATCCCCTTCAGCCCCCCCCCCGCGTAGTGAACTCCTAGGCGCCACGTGGCAACCTGTCGGCCGTTCAACCTCTCCTTTGATTTGCGCTCATCCCTCCCACCCCCCTCCCTTGCTCTACAAATGAAACAACCACAACAATCCCCAGGCCAAAGCAGCGCAACCGGCGACGGCGACGGCGGCGACGGCAGCGGGGTGACCCTCCAGGACCTGCTCGGGGGCCTAGACGCCGCTTCGGCGCGCGCGGCCCTCGGCAGGCCCGCCACGCGCAAGGCCCTCGAGCGCATGGGCCGCGCGGCCGCTGCCACGGCGGCCGCGGCCCCGCCCCCGGGCAGCAACAGCGCCACCAGAAAAAAGGAGACGGCGGGCGAGACGCCGGTCGCCGCCCCCCTGCCGCGCCCCGTCCGCGAGCGCGCCGAGCGCCGCGCAGGCTACGAGGCCACCTCGGAGGACGTCGCGCGCTGGCAGCCGGTCGTCAAGGCGCACCGCGAGGCGCCCACGCTCGCGTTCGTGGCGCCGCGCGCAGGCGCCGACGGCGGCGGCGCGGGCGCCGACACGTCGCGCTCGCTGGCCGCGTCGTTCAAGCCCGCGGCGCCCCTGCCCGACGGCTCGCTGCCGGCCGACCCGACGGACGCCATGGAGGCCGAGATCGCTGCGCTGCTCGCGGCCGCGGGCGCGGGCTCCGCGCGCGCGCACGCCGAGGGCGAGGAGGCGCTCGCGCTCAAGGAGCTGTCGCTCGAGGAGGCGCGCGACCGGCGCGCGCGTCTCGCCAAGATGCGGTCGCTGCTGTTCTTCGCCGAGGCCAAGGCCAAGCGCCTGGCCAAGATCAAGTCCAAGTCGCACCGTCGGCGCGCGGCCAAGGCGAGCAAGGCCAAGCGGGCCAAGGACGGCGGCGGCGCGGGGGCCGACGGCGACGGCGGCAGCGACGACGGGGAGGGCAACGAGGCGGCGGCGGCAGAGGCGGCCGAGCTCGAGCGCGCGCGCGAGCGCCTGACGCTGCGCCACCGCAGCACCAGCCGGTGGGCACGGCGGGCGCTCAAGCGCGGCGCCTCGCTGCTGGACGAGGGGACCAAGACCGCCATCGCCGAGCAGCTGGCAATCGGCGCGTCGCTGCGGCGGCGCGTGGCGCGCGTGGGCAGGAGCGGCGGGCGGGGGGGCAGCGACGAGGACGGCAGCGGCGAGTCGACCGAGGCGTCGGCATCGGGGTCGTCGTCCGGCGACGAAGGCGAGGGTGAGGCGGGCGATGGCGGCGCCGACGGTGGCACGCTGGGCGGCCGCGGCGCCGCTGCCGCGCGCGCGCGCAAGCAGGTGCTCGACGTGCTCGCGGGCCTGAACGGCCAGCAGGGAGCCGGGGGGGGCGGCGGCGGCGGCGGCGCCGCGGGCGGCGGCGAGGGCGGCGACGGCGGCGACGGCGGCGCCGACGCCGGCAGCGGGCTGCTGGCGCTGCCGTTCATGGCGCGCGCTCTCGCGCGCCGCCGCGCCGAGGCCGAGGCCGAGGCGCGCGCCCTGCTTGCTGAGCTCGAGGCTGAGAACGCCGGCGCGGCGACGGACGGCGGCGACGCGGACGGCGGCGGCGACGAGTTTGACGCCGCCGCCGCGCGCGGGGCCGGCGTCGGCGCCGACGGGGGCGGCGGCGGCGGCCGCATGTCGTTTGGCGCGCCGTCGGGCGGGCCTGCTGGCGGGCGAGGCGGCGGCAGCGGCAGCGGCGACGGCCTTGACAGCGACGCCGGCGGTGACACCGACGATGACGAACACGAGGACGTCGAGGCCAAGGCGGAGCGCCTGGCGGCGATGCTGCAGGCGAAGCAGCAGCAACAGCAGCAGCATCAGCTGGCGGGCCCCGGCGGCGGCGACGGCGGCGGGGCCCGGGCGGCGTCGGCGGCGACAGCGGCGGTCTCGGCCAAGGCCGCCGCCGCCAAGCGCGCCGCTGCCGCCGACGCGGCCGAGGCCCGCGCCAAGTCCAGGGCCCAGGCCGACGCCGCGCGCGCCGAGGCCGCCTACGTCGTGCCCGGCAGCAAGGGCGGGCGCCGCGCGGGCGCCGTCGTGGAGGTCGGGGGCGCGGCGGCGGCGGCGGCGGCCAAAGCGGCCGTCCAGGCGGCCGGCAGCCCAGCGGCGGCCCGCCGCGCGTTTGTGCCGGCGGCTTCCTTCACGGGCGCGCGGCCGGGCTACGCCTTCCGCACGGGCGCGTCGGGCCTCGGCTACTACGTGCTCTCGGACCCGCTGCTCGCGGCAACGGCCAAAACGGTTAAAAGGGGCGGCAAGCAGGCGCCGCGCGGGCAAGTTGCCCCCGCGGACAATGAGGGGCAGCACGCGGAGGAGGAGGACGAGGAGCGGCAGCGGCAGCAGCAGGAGGACCGCGCGGCCTCGGACTCTGCCGATTCGCACAGCAGCGGCGACGACTCCGACCCCGAGCGCCGCCAGCGCTCCCTGCTGCGCGAGGCCTTTGCCGCCGACGGCGCCCTCGCCGACGAGTTTGACGAGGCCAAGCGGCGCGACGTGGATGCTGAGCTGCCGCCCGGCGCCGACGGCGGCGGCGCGGGCAAGCGCGGCGCCGGCGCTGGCGCAGGCGCCGCCGCTGCCGCCGCCGGGATCGGCGTCATGCCTGGGTGGGGTACGTGGGCGTCCGCGCAGCGCGAGCCGCGCTGGGCTTTCGAGGCCAAGGAGAAGGCCCGCCGCGAGCGCGAGCGCGCCGCCGCCGGCCGCCGCGACGCGCGCCTCAAGGCCGTCGTCGTCTCCGAGCGCCACGACCGCCGGCACAGCGAGCGCTACCAGGCGCAGGCGCTGCCCTACCCCTTCACGTCGCCCGCGGCGTACGCGGCGTCGATGCGCCGGCCGCTCGGGCGCGACGCGAACCCGGACGCGGCGTTCCGCGACCTGACGCGCCCGGCCGTCATCAAGCAGACGGGCGTCGTGATTGACCCGCTGCGGCTGCCGCCGCCGCGCGCTGCTGCTGCCGGTGGCGCCGGGCGTGGTGGTGGCGGCGGCGGCGCTGCGGGCTACGCCGAGAGCGCGAAGGGCCGCGCGCGGGCCGTGGTGGTCCTGACGGGCGGCCAGCCGGTGCAAGGCAAGGTCGGCGGCGCGTCGGGCGCCTACGCCACGATGACCAAGGCGCCGCCCGACGCGCGCGAGCGCAGGAGGCTGGCGGAGGAGGAGGTGGGCGGCAAGAGAGGCAACGGCGGCGGCAAGCATTCGGCAAGCGTGGGGGGCGTCAAATAAATATTGGGGGAATGGTGTAACCTTCGCAACCGACACATGCAACGATCAGCACGCGTGTGTGGTCCGCCGCCAATGTCGACAACTAGGCGTTTTCTCTGGCGTGCGCAGCTTGCCGTGGGTTACTTAGACAGTGGCGGCAACACGGCGCACGGCCAACTTTGCGCTCAGCGGCCCCGCCTCTCAGCTGCGGGGTTTTGCAAGGTAACGGTCCTTGTCAGCCTTAGACACGTGGCAGACACGTGGCAATAATCGCAGCACCTTGGTCTCCCCCGTAGATAGATATCCAATGAAGACAGTGAATATATCCTGTGCTCTCGAGCCAGTACGCTTTAGGGTTTAGGTTTTAGGTTTTAGGGTTTAGAGTTTAGAGTTTAGGGTTTAGGGTTTAGGTTTTAGGGTTTAGGTTTTAGGGTTTAGGGGTTAGGGTTTAGGGTTTAGGGTTTAGGGTTTAGGGTTTAGGGTTTAGGGTTTAGGGTTTAGGGTTTAGGGTTTAGGGTTTAGGGTTTAGGGTTTAGGGTTTAGGGTTTA
>Ga0105053_10000963_pt1 | contig 46568 bp, 56 predicted proteins | sample BON01_FD_78093 | JGI IMG/M metagenome (GOLD analysis project Ga0105053, IMG submission 78093) | Freshwater microbial communities from Lake Bonney liftoff mats and glacier meltwater in Antarctica - BON-01 | ecosystem: Environmental > Aquatic > Freshwater > Ice > Glacier meltwater | place: Lake... | reverse complement strand
TGTCTGTACCATCATCATTGGGAACGATGACTGCATTTACTCGGGATCGTGGGACGGCACCATCCGTGTATGGTGACGCACTGGACTGCAATTGTGTTTGAGGCTCAAGTATACATACGCTTAAATTATCTTGAAACATTGACGCCAAATGCACGGACTACAAAGCATTAACGCGCAAGTGGATTGGTTTACGCGCAAGTGGACTAACTTAGCGAAAGCGGGGCGTTTTGACGCACAAGTGAATAGATCAGTCGTTGGTATTTTTATTGTGCTTTTTTAGCCAGTCCGCACCCAGAGGGTCCCCCCAAACCAGCTCGCACTCAATGGGCCTCCCCCCCGGTTAGCCCGCACTCAGAAAAGTGCCAGCGTGCCAGCGCAAGTGGTGTTAACAATCCCGCCCGCGTAGACGCGGACGGTAATGTACTCTTCCAGGTCGTCGGACTCGGACTCGGACTCGGACTCGGACTCAGCCGGGTCGGCCTTAGCCTTCGCCGTATCGGCCTCGGACTCAGCCGGGTCGGCCTTAGCCTTCGCCGTATCGGCCTCGGAGCGAGGGTCCATCACGTGATCAGGACGCTTGATCAGACGCTGAGCGCAACCCATACCCACTTGCGGAAACGACTTCCCGCACTTGCCAAAGCATTCACCACAGACAAACGCCCAGGATTCAGAAGAATTGTTGAGCTGCGCGTCAAACTCGGCCGAGGCACCGCACATTTCGCACACCTTGTCCCCGCAAGAGTAAGCATCATGTCCTTCAACAAACGGAGGGAGAACAAACGATTGGGCGCAAGAGTGGTACATGGCGCGGAAGGCCTCGGGGTTCTTGGGCATCTCCCGCTTGAAATAGTGTGCCCTCCGCACCGTCTCCGCCGAGATTTGCAGAATCTCATGAGTGATCGAAGGCTCTTCGAACCCACTCAAGGGGTGCGTTCCTTCGTCGTCCTCGTCAAAGTCGTCGTTGATCATGTTCACGCACATTTGGAACTCTTCCCACGTCGCGTCCCTGTGACGCAGGAAGTCAAAAATCACGCTCCCGTAGAGCGCGATTAGCATCCAGGCAAATGCCGTGAGGTCGACGCTGGCCCACGCGGCCTGAAAGTCCGGTCCGCCCCAATTGGGCCAGGCGCCTATTGGCGTGTCGGCGGCCGCGGCCGCATAGCCCCCAGTGAGCATCATCTTGCCTTCATCGGAAGCCGCGGGGAGCGACGAGCGGCCCACAGGGGAGCGGGAGCGGGAGCGGGAGCCGGGTGAAGGCATGGTGGTGAAGGTGGAGGTAGGGGTGGGGGTCGGGTGGTGGTCCAAGGATGTTGGGTTGTGAGCTCTGGGCCGAGCGCCGTCCAGACAGGATCGGATATTCGCCCGGCTGTTCGCCCGGCTGAGTCATAAGTCCAAATTTGGCATTCATTCATGGTGAGTCATATGGGTGAGTCATCATTGTTAATGGGTGAGTCATCAACCCACCGCCAGTCGATGAGACGCTCAGGTCAGTCATTATCACTCGGAACAACTGCAACGATGGATGGTCTGTTGGCGGTAGCGAGGGTGGCGGGGGTCGTGGCAGCGGCGGTCGTGGCAGCGGCGGGGGAAGTCATTATGGCCATTTCATCTCGGTACCCCCACAAGGTCCACGTCACCTGCGGTCTGGCCATGTTCAGGACCAAGTACAACCAACTCGAGCCCGATCAGGAGCTTCCAGATGTCGTCGAGTCAATCCCTGGGAGGGTTACCTCTGTGCGCAAGCAGGGGTCCAAGCTTATCTTCATCACGATTGAGTCGATCGGCGAACAAACCACGCTCCAAATCATGGGGCGTCGCGACGATTATGTTGGCGACTTCAAGGCTCTCCGCCAGCTGAGCATCAAGGATTGGGTCTTTGTGACTGGATTCCCAGCGAAGAGCGCAAAGGGCGAGCTGTCGATCGTCCCACACAAAGTTGAAGTGGTCGCGCCGTGCCTGCACCAGCTCCCGTCTGTCAAGGGCGGTGAGGTCGGGGTCGAGGTGCGCTACCGCGAGCCCTGGCTTGGGATGTTGACTGGCTCGCCGCTCGCCCACAACCTCATCGTTCGGCACCGGGTCGTCAGCTACATCCGGCGGTTCCTTGACGACCAGGGCTTTCTCGAGGTGGAGACGCCGATCCTCACGACGGCGTCCGGAGCAGCGGCCAAGCCGTTTGTCACTCACCACAACCACCTCGGCCTCGACATGCATCTCCGGATATCTCCCGAGCTCTACCTCAAGATGTTGGTCGTCGGGGGGTTTGAGCGCGTGTACGAGTTGGGGAAGGTGTTCCGGAACGAAGGCCTCGACCAGACTCACAACCCCGAGTTTACCATGGTCGAGTGGTACATGGCGTACGCCGACTGGGAGGACATGATTGCTATGATTGAGTGCCTTTTGTCGGGCATCGTCAAGGCCATCAAGGGCGTGCCGACGGTTACCTATGGCGGTGTCGCCATCGATTTCACCCCGCCATACAGGCGAATCCCGGTGGTCGAGGGGCTGGAGGAAGCGCTCGGACTCAAGCTTCCTCCCCCGAACACGTATGGGACCGAGGAGGCGCGCGTGTTCTTCGTCAAGCTACTGGCCGACAAGGGGTTTGTATGTCTGCCTCCACAGACGGTGACCCGGATGATCGACACCTTGATCGGAGAGCTGCTCGAGTCCCAGGCCACCGACCGCCCGGTCATCATCACGGAGCACCCGCAAGTGATGTCGCCGCTCGCCAAGGACCACCGGTCAAAGCCTGGGGTCACCGAACGGTTCGAGGTCTTTGTGGCGGGCAAGGAGTTGGTCAATGCTTACACCGAGCAAAACGACCCAACAAAGCAAAGGGCAGCGTTCGAGGCGCAGACGAGAGACCGAGCCGCCGGCGACGACGAGGCGCACGGGATGAGCGAGGTCAGCGAACACTTTTTGCGCGCTCAAGAGTACGGCCTTCCCCCTACGGGCGGGCTAGGGCTAGGGCTTGATCGGCTGATCATGTTCATAACAGACAGTGTGAACATCAAGAATGTGATTGCGTTTCCGCCCATGCGTCCTTGCGCTCAGGACGAATAAAATTAACCACAGCAACTCGTTAACCAGACCCGCGCAATGGAGATAGTAGTGGACGCCAACGGGGCGCCCGACTTTGACGGGGATCAGGAACACGCAGGGCGGGAGTACGTCTATGGTGAGATGGGGTTCTTTGTGCCTATCATGATCACCAAAGACGATCAGACCATCTACGTCTCGCTCAGAGTTCCAATCAACCAGATTCATATGCAAGAGTGCGACAAGCAGTTTCAGGTGCACGTGGAAGAGACTCTCATCAACATGGACTACAATATCAATAACCTAGGTCAACAGGACAAGATCAGACTGCTCGACGTCGTGCGCCATACCATCGAGTCCATTTCTCACGGTCGCGACAACGACCATGCGTGTAGTGACGCATGTTATTTTTGATGATTTGAGTAAACGTTTACTGATAGGCCTGTCTAATGTAGTTCATCAGCGCGTCGGGGTGTTCTGACTTGGCCTCATCGACGCCCCCAAAGTCGTTCAGGATGTACCAAGCCCGATTGTCAATGTCCATCCGCGCATAGAATTCCGCGAGCGTTTCCGAGACCACCGTGCCCTGGGTGTCGGTCACCCGTCCATCTTTGTCGAGCACCCACACGACGCAGCCCTGTTGGTCGCAGTAGACAGTTGGGGAATCAACATTATCGTCCATCACATAAGACGAAGTCGGAGAGTGAAACACAGATGGTGGCGAGTCCATCACATCCTGCTTGGTCCGATACTGTTGAAACTTGCGCTTCCACTGATCCGGGACGTCGGGAAGATCCAGATCAATCAGATCCCAAGTCGAATCGCCGTTTTGCGTCCACCAAATTCTCTGGCGCGATTAACCCCTTGGGTATCGGAATGGAATCAGTTAATGCCCTCCGCCGCTTCTGGCGTTCCTCGGTCGAGTTAGGCCCGTACACCAACTCCGTCATCGCTGGCGACTGCCCCGTGTCAGCCATCAACGCGGACCGCAAATGGTGTCTGTTCAAAATCTGGTGATCTTGCTTAAAATTGCACGCGATTGACATGATGTGCGTGGTGTACATTTCAGTGGCCGCCACCAGCGCCTCCTCGGCCCCAGCGTCAAACTCGGGGTGGTCTCGGTGAAGTTTTCGCTTTATCCGCCGAATCTCCTCACGTATGCAATCACTCTCGATAACGATACTGCGATACTTTTTGCACCCTGGAACCGATTGTGGGTAGGGCATGGAATCCATCATGTGGAACCAATCCTGGTTTACGTCGAACATGTGATTAATCGTATCCATTCCGTCATACCTACCAGCGATAATCCATCGACACACTTGAACTCGGAGCTCAGGCGGGAGGTTCCCAAAAATGTCAAAGCGCTTGACCCCGTCGTCGTCATCATCGTCTGTGTCGGACGACGAAGACTGGCCCATCAGGTTTGTATTCTGGGTTGGATACGGGCCCTCTTAACAAATTACAAAGAGTATCGCTTAATCTGGTTTAATAATCTGAGACTCGAACCACGCTCGATCGAGGGTTTCAATTCGCTTGTCCGTGTAGCCATGATACTCGCACCAGAGGCCACCAAATGTATTGACAGCCTTTTTGTAGCCCCCTTCGAGGATGGCGATCAAGTGGTCTGCAAACTCTGCGAGCTTCTCCTCATCCAATCCCTGTTTCTGGTCGGGGTTGTATCGGACCACGTACAGTGACCCCTTGTGCACGTCTTGAATATCCTGGAGACGCTCAAACTCGCAACTTGGTTCGTAGCGTCTGTGTTGGTTTTCGTCGACTTCGATGATGAGCATCACGACGCCGCCGCCACACGGGATAGGGAGGGTCAGGTGTCCGTCAGGGCGACGCTTGCTCCCGCACCCGATGGCGGTGTCTCGGACAATGTGGTCAAACCGCTCGTCGGCTTCGCACAAGGCCGCAAACACGGTCCGCTCTTTCTCACCATAGGTTGACCCCATGGCGCAAAATCCGCAAATCATTGTCTCTTCTTTGACCCAAAACCTTTTACAGGTCACACACTTGTGACCTGTGTGTTGACAAATTATGTGCCTGGCTATGTGACTTGAACGCGTGGCCGTGTAGTCGCAGTGGTCGCATGCATACGGCTTTTCGCCTGTGTGTATCCACATGTGCTTGGCCACGCTGTCTTTAGAGATGGCCGTATAGTCACAAATGTCGCATGCATACGGCTTTTCACCCGTGTGCGTGCGCATGTGTAGAGTCAAGGTGACCTTCCGGGCGGCCGCATAGTCGCAGACGTTGCAGACGTACGGCTTTCCACCCGTGTGCGCCTGGTTGTGCACTTTCAAGGCGTTCTTGTCAGCGGCCGCAAAGTCGCAGGCGTTGCAAGAGTACGGCCTTTCACCTGTATGCACACGCGTGTGTCTGGTCAGGGTGCCTTTGTCGGCGAACGCGTTGCCGCAGGTGTCGCACTCGTATGGTTTTTCGCCCGTGTGTGTCCGCTTGTGCATCTTCAAGTGGTGCTTTTGGGTGGCTGCATAATCACACTCGTTGCACTTGTATGGCTTTTCGCCCGTGTGTGTCCGCTCGTGCATCTTCAAGTGGTCCTTTCGGATGGCCACATAATTACACTCATCGCACACGTACAGTCTTTCGCCCTCGTGCGTCTGCATGTGCACGTTCAATAACAATTGTCGTAACAAATCATCTCACCCCGATAAGAAGCTCGCACATTGATCCACATTTAACACCACGATTTGGACACTCCCGAGCCAAAGAGATAAATAGAGAATAGCCTTGCCAAAGGTTCATGGCGGGACCATCACCACGTGCATCTCGGATGACGCGGGAAATTGCACAGTGCCCCGCATTGAGATTGAGCTCTACTACCCCCCAATCAAACACTATTTGCTCGTGGTGGAGGCCAAGCAAGACAAGGTCAAGTTGTGGGCGGCGGGTCTCGGTTCAGGCACATCGTTCAAGTGTCACGTCGATTACAACAACAACGAGGGTGTATCTGCGCTCTATCACAACATCGTGAGTTGGGGGCTCGCGCTGACGTTGTCGCTCATAGCGTGGTTCATCGCGTTTTGGATCGGCTACGTATGTTACAAGGATTCTCAGCGCGACCAAACTCCTTCACGTGACTTCAGTTCAGCTGTGTAGCTTCTTTTTTTTTACTCAATAAAAAAGTTCACTCCCCTCGCCATTCGCTTCTTGGCGCAGTGTTCCCGACGCTGGTGCACCACCTCGCTCAACACGACCCCCGCCGAAACGCTCAAGTTAAGACTTTCGATCATCCCGAGCATCGGAATCGCGATGCACGCCTTGGCCCGCGCAACCGCTTCGTCAGTGATTCCCTCCAACTCGTTCCCAAACCAGACCGCCACTTTTTTGTCTGTGTACTTCCCGTCTTTGAGATTGTAGCAGGGTTTGTCTTTCCGGTGGGGCGAGGTGACGTACGACGCAAAACCCAGGCTCTCGAGGTGGTCGTAACACTTGGCTGTCGAGGAAAACACCTTGACAAAGGTCCACTTGTTCGCCGACGACGACGAACATGCGAGCGGCCCCTTTTGCGACCGGCTTATCGGCCAGTCGGGCATCTTGAACTTGGCGTCGGGCGGGTTGACGACGTAGAGCGCACGGGCCCCAAACGCGTCGATTGATCGGATCACTGCCCCAACATTGGAATGGTTCGCGGGGTTTTCCAACACCACAATTAGCGTCTTGGACCGCTCTTTGTTCGCGGGGTCGGCCTTGGCCCGAATGCGTGACTTGGCTAGGGGCGGCGAGTCCATCGCGGAAAAAGTGGTGAAGATTTAATCGCGAACCACAAAAGGACTTCAATGCCACTCGATTTCATTAATGTGCCCCTGCTTGAACCGACCCTTAGCGCTCAGCGAGTAGCAGGGGTCAAACATCCCCTTGGCACTGAGCACAATCGTCTGGCCCTCCTTCCGAGCCTCGACTGTTGCTTCGATCAGTTTGTCGTCGTAACACTGCGACAGCGTCTTTGCAATCACACAAATATCCTCGGCGGTGAACCACAGGTCCTCGTCCATTGTGTTGACTGAGAACGCGCGCATCGTGTCTGTTTTTTTTGGGGACCCCAGCAATCATGTCACAGGTTAATAATCCTTTTGTTAATGAATTGAAATTAATGGAACTCGCAGAATCTAAGTGATGAGCTAGTAGAACAAAGTTAACGAAATGAACTGCACAACCACGCCATGAGTGTCGAGAGCGGGGCCAGCGGATCGCTTGATGGGGTTCTTTCGGATGAGGGGGACCGCCAGGTCAAGTTTGCCTACGAGTCGGCTATCAAGAGCGGTGACACGCTCACGGTCGGTGACCTCTTTGGCGACCTGATGATCGAAATTGTGTCGCCAAGGGTGACCCGAGTCATCGCGCTGCTCAACGGGTTTGTCATTCTCAATCTTCCACGCGAATACTTTGCGGCGCACCGCACCGAATTCGTCCGGCTGAGCTCGTTCTTCACCAAGTTCAACGACACCAGTTTTGGCGGGCTCTACCACCAGTTTTTCAACAAGAACATTTTCGAGCTTCATGTCGAGGGAGACGACGCGCCCGGCGCCGCCATGATGCACCTCGAGCACTACTTTTGCGACGCGGAAATGCGCACCGTTGTTCAACGAAAGGTCGAGGGCAACAAGGAGATTAAGTTCATCATGTACGCCCCGGTCACGTACCTGTTTCCCGGGCGCGGCGAAGCAATTGAAAAAGAGGGCGAGCTTGTAACGTCCATGTATTTCGCCAAGCCGCTGATCGCCGGGATTGTCCACGCGATCCAGTTTGGGCGTTCGCCGAATCTGGACTGCGTATTGTTGGTTCGGGTATGGGTCAACAGGTCGCTCTGTATGTCCTTGTCGCCCCGAGCAATCAAGTTGACCCAAAAGGACCAGGACGCCCCAGTGTGGACCATTCCACTCGGGTTCCGCAACAAGTTTGGCGACGCGACCCACGGGGTCAACACTTCCCGGATCGACATGTTTGAAATCGAGATTGTTTGGAACCCCGCTAAGGAGAGCCGCGAGCGGTACCTCACCGTCTCGCTGTTGCAGGTCACCCCTTGGACAGTCTTTCACGATCACATGTTGATCTCGGGCTCAATCAAGGGGGAGCATCCAGACCCCAAAATTGGGGCGCTGGTACCAATGATCTTCCACGGCGGGTCAGACCCGACCCTCAAGATCGACGCGCTCGCCATCACGAACCGGGTCAAGAACATTTATAAGGACACTCACGACTGGGGGGCGCTTCGCCAGCTCTGCGCGGACGTGGACTGGCTCAGCTCGTACCCGGCCTCATACAACCACGAGGGGTTTTGGAGCGGCGACTACGGCGCGGATGGCTGCCCGATTCCGATTCCGGGGGACGACTCGCTCGACCTCGAGTTCATCGAAAAGCTCCAGGCGATTCAGGAAGGGGCTAACCACACTGAGTATCTCGGGGTTTCGTTTTGCCTCGTGTGCGGACACTCTGATAAAATGACCACCTACAGCGAGATTCTGGGTGACGGCGAAATGTGGCACTGGAACACCTTGCTCATCCACTACTACACCAAACACAAGATCAAGCCCAGTGGCGAATTTTACCAGGCCGTCATGGTCTTTTGAATAAATCTATCAGTTCGCGCGGCCCTCTGGCGCATCAATCCTAGTGTTGAGCGGAACTACCACCGTCCCGTCTTCTCCCCCTGATGGGGGCTAATCTACTGCGCCCCCTCCCCAGTGCGGCGCCGCTTGGCCGTGTGGTTCGAGATGAGATCGGCCGCTGCGCGGAGACAGGCAGTTTTGGCCTCATCGGCCCTTCGTCTGGCTTCGCGCACCGCCTCTTCTTCCGCCAGCTCCCCGTCGACCATGCCACTAACAGCATCGATCAGCGCATCTCGAAAAAACATGAGATCGCGCATAGCCCGATCAATGACTTCGAGGTATGCCTTCAGTTGATTGGAGCTGGCCCCATCGATGCCCGTGATGACAACGCGCACGTCGCACAACGGGCTCGCCGCAGCCGCCTCCGCCCCGGCGTCGTGACTATCGTCGGGAACCAACGCTTGGCCCTCCTCCTCGTCCCACGTTGGTTCCTCTTGATACCCTTGTGTTGCGTCGTAATCGTCGTCGACTACCAGGTTGGGGCTCTGGCCTTCTGCGGCCATTGCGGAAAGGGTCTTAGTGCGCGGCCGCGGTGGGTGTGAGCTGCGGATGGGCGCTTCGGGTCCGGATCGGGTTTGCGCGGCTGAGTCATCAAAGAGAATGATGACTCACCTATTTCCATATTTGGATTTGTGACTCAGCTGGGTACTGAGTCATCAAAGAGAATGATGACTCACCTGTTTCCATATTTGGATTTGTGACTCAGCCGGGTAAGCAATCTTCACACCCGTGGTTTGAATCCGATCCGAAACATCTAACCTCATACCCGCTCCTACCCACACCAACACAAGTCACTTGAATCCAACCATGATTCAACTCACTTACAGTGTCGCCAAGACCCCTGGAACTGCCAAGGCGGCCAAGACCTCTAGGGCAAAAAAGTCTAATCCGCCCAAGCGCCCAGCCCTGCGCGCACACCACGAGATGACCCCGACCGAGTTTCACAAGGATTGGACCTTCAGAGTCCTGGGCACACCCGATGATTGCGCGGCGGTTGTCATAGCGCACATGAAGAAGGTGATGCGTTTCATGGACGCCAAGTACGGCCGAGGCAAGACCGAGTTCCCAGGGGCGGTCGTCATCGAGCGCGGGTGGACCACGCCGGGGCAACACGACGATGCTCTCGAAATCGACGACGCGGACAAGCTTTGGGAGATGCCCGTGGGAATGTGCCCTGTCCAGATCTACGGCGGGATGCGGATGGACCCTAAGGGAAGCTACCGGGCGAAGATCTTCGACCTGCTCAAGGCGTACTTTGACGTCTACGCGCCTGAGATTGCGCTCCGACTCACATAATCCAAATCGAATAAATTCTTTATTCTTTCATTTCTGCAAGCACCTTGTCCGCCTGTTCTCGTGTGTAGTAGACGTCGTTGGCTTCTAGGATTGCCTTCCAGACCGGACGAATAGCTCTCAGTTTCTGAAAGGTAGCCTCGTTTTGGATCTTAGCCTCGGCGGCCTGCGCCTTCCTCCACGATCTCTGTTCATCGAGCTCCTTTTGGGTCAGGTGATCAACAAAATTACTGTACGTCCCCGTGTGTACTGTGTCTATAGGAAAATCCTCGCGGTTGAACTCGACCACGACCCCCTCGCCCCTGGTGATCACGTGGCTGAACACTTCGTCTGGGCGGTACGGGTGGTACTCGCACAAGAGCTCTAACATTTCGCCGACCGCTTCAGCAATTGTGCGGGTCTCGCCTGTTTCTGTTCCTTTGAAAGGGTATCGTTTCAAGACATGGGCGCTGTCAGGGTACATCTTGGACACCTGGATCGACGTCTCAACAAAGGTGGCGTCGTTTTCCGCCAGGGCTTCGATCTTAATCAGATGACCGGTCCGAAGAGCTTCTTTGCCCAGCCGGACCGTGTGTTGCAGTGGGGTCATGAGGTGCGGTTATGCACCATCGCCGCTTAACCCATCGTGTCGGTTAATCTGGGGTTCCGATGATGACTCGGCTTCGGGCTTCCATAACAGCCAAACGATCGACAGTTCACCATAATCATGGCGTTACGAATGACTCGACGCCTTTTGGCCGCCAACTCTTCAGTCGGACAGGGGTGGACGGCCCGAGACCCCCGAGACCCCGCCGGTCCGGCGCGCATCGGGCTCGACTGGATCCGCAGCCACGCCCATCAGATTTTCGAAATGACGGACAACGCGATCCGCAGCGGCGACAACGGCGATCAGCTCCGGGCCCTGGCCGAATCCAATCGGCTCGCCTACAAGATCAAGGCCGATGCACACAGAGCGTTTCGCGCTGCGAGCGGCGGAATTGCGCGTCTCGAAGACTCTTCGGGGGCCTCAGAGCGTGTATAGCTCGTGTTGTGATGTCACATAGTCGCCATAAACAGCAAGCTGAAACATGGCCTTGGACTTCATCGCGGCCGCTAGCCTGTCCACCACCTCCTTTTCCTCGTCCATCAGAGTGGCGCGGCCCGTTGATCGATCTAGGTGGCAAATCACGCCGTACACAGGGTTGCCCAGGTGGTTACGGATCACGTCGCTCGCATACGTCTGAATCGCCGGGTAATGCTCCGCGAGCCAATCGGGGTCAAGCATTCGCGCGCGGCTCTCGTCGCACACGCCATAGACCACTGCTCCATCATAACAACCGTACATCGTTGTTTTTTATTGGCTACTATCAATAATATTTAAGCAGGGGTTTCTCGTCGCCATCCTGGGTTTTCAATCAGTGATGTGCCAATCATGTTTGAGCTGAGCAAGCTGATCGACTACCTTTGTAATTTCAGTTTGTCGTCAACGCCAGTTGGGCACGTCGCGATCCAGTCGATTAATGTACCACCGCATAGCGTCGTGTCGGGACGCCCCCTCGAATTTTTTCCACGCGATCCACTTGGCCCGCGCGGCCCAGCTTAACACGCCTGGTTTGGGGATCTTGCAATCACCGTGAGTGGCTTGCTTGTATAGCGCGTAATACGTGAGCTTGATCTCGTTGGTGATTCCAGGGATAGGTTCGCCGGTGCGGACCCGGTCGACCGCTGCAAAAAACCTGTTATCGAGGTCCATCCTTTACATCACGCGTCTTTTTTTTTTTATTTTCACCAGTCAATGTGCTACTACGCAAGGGCGCTTCGCAGCGTGGTGACCAACTTTTCGCGGTTGAAATACGGGTCGCATACACGCATGTCAAAGTCTTCAAAGTTCTCAAAGTCCTTGCGGTCCGCCTCAATCCGGCGGTCCACCTTGTCGGCGTCGTTCCGCTTGGCAATTCGCTTCCGCCTTACGTCCTCGGGAATGTCGAGGTACACGACCAGCGAGCCAGCGCGGTCCTCAGGCGACACCTGGGACAGCCCGGACGGCGTCATGATAAACACGTCGCTGGTCTTCCACGACTCCCTGGCGGTTCCGTACCGCCATCCGTTGAACGACACATTCTCGTACAGCCCTCCAGCGTCCTCCACCGCCTGAAACTCTTCGTCGGTGAGGTATTTGTAGGTGTACCCGGGCGTTTCGCCGTCACGGGCAGGGCGGGTGGTCAGGCTCACGTCGCACACAAGCCCTGCCTCGTTGAACCCGTCCCGCAGGAAATCCTTGCCCGATCCAGCGCACCCCGCGAAAATCAGTCGTCTAGGCATGGCCAATGTTTTGACTTGATAAATCAATTCCTGCCAGTGTCATTAACCACGTCGTGCAGTTCGGGTTTAATTCATTCACCGGGGCCACAATGTGGAACACTAGCGCTGGCCCGATCGCGTACATCACGTACACACGCAGATCACGCCATGATCATTTTGGGGTTTGCTTGATGTCAGCAATTAAGAACGGGCCCTTTGTGAGGCTTGGCTTGAACACTCAATCATATACCGGCTCTACTCAGTCAATGGGAAGGTGGTAGGCGACATGGGCCACGACACTGTGATCCAGCTCGCTGCGGGGGTCTTCTGGGTGGGTGCGTTCACGGCCGCTGTTGCCAGAACCGACGGGCTGGTGCGACTCAACATGAAGATGCGGCGGATGTCGAGTTGGCAACGAACGTTTCATATTGCCAAACCACAACGCAACGTCAATGTGGCCGTGCGAAACATGAACGTATTTGCCACCGACAAACGCCGTTTAATGTTTCCTTGAGCGGAGCCCGATTCGTATCGTGCAATTGACGAATAAATTCAGACACACCCAATAATCAAAACCCACGCCATGGCCGCCGCCGCCCCTAACCACCACCATCCCGTGCTCAAGGGGGCCGATGCCTTGTCATGACTATCTTGACTGTCTACGAAGCGGTCGTACGGAACCACCCTGATCACCATGTACGTCCGGGCCGGGGCGGCGCCCGACGTCGCCAAGATCACCGCCGAGCTTGCCACCGCCGAGAACATCAAGTCAAAAAATACTAGAAAGGACGTCCAGTGCGCGCTTCGCCGGCTCCGGGTGTGGCTGGCCGACAACCCCAAGCTGCCCCCAAACGGAGTCGGGCTGTTCTCATCGGCCAACGAAGCGCTGATCGCAGTGACGCCTGACCTTCCGATCGGTCGGAGCGACTATGTGTGCGCCAAGGAGTTTGACGTCGACCCGGCCCTCGCCAAATTTGTGCACCACACCGACGAGCTGTACGGGTGGGCTGTCGTCACCGGCGATAAGATTCACTACGAGGACTCGGTGAGCAAGCGCAAAAAGTTTCCGCGGCCCGGGGGAAAGATTCATTCGCACAACAAGGGTGGACAGTCGGCGCCCCGGTTTCAGCGCCAGTTCATTGCAGCCAACAAGGCGTGGCTCCAAGAGGCGTGGGAATGGCTCCAGGCCCAGGTGGCTCCCGAGACCATTGTGGTATTTGTCACCGGGCCCGGGGTGGAAGTCAAGGGTGTTCCCGACCAGATGGGTAAAACCCGGGTCACGACGGTGACGGGGGACGGCTCTGGCTTTGCGCACCGGGTCCAAGAGGAGCTAATCCCTGAAGACAAGCGCCAACAGTCACTGATCCGGGCCAAAAAGTGTTGGGAGATGATGCAACTCAACCCGGAGATGGTGTGCGCGGGGCTCGGCCCGGTGAACGAGGCCCTCAATCAACACGCCGTCAAGCAGCTGTGGATTGAGCGGCGCCACCGTGAGAGGTTCGAGCCGTGGTCCGACGTTCTCACCGTCATCCTGGTGGACCAGGCGCTCCCGCAGTTTGAAGGGGTGTTTGCGGAGCTTTATTTTTCAATCGAATATGCAGAAGCGGGAGCGCCTGCGCCATAACTGGTTCCTACCTAGATCAAACCCAAAAGATGTAACTTGACATGTTCACAATAAATACGCCGCTTGACCCAATCCAAGCGTTTGTGATTCCTGTGCGTTTAAGGAAAGAAGTATATCAACCATGCGTGAAGATAGATCGAGTCGGTGGTGATGAAGGGCTTGATCTGCTCCATCACCCCCGGCGCATCTAATCTCTGGGGTCAATCACCATTTTAACCAGCTGCGGAATAGCTGCCTCGTGGATGGCAAACGCGATCGTGTCGGCGTCCATCAGCCGATGTGGCGGGGGCATCGACCCCTTTTCTTTGTGCGACGACCACATCCCCGGAGTCGAGACATTGGAAATGGTGGCTTTGGCTTGGCTCATGTCGATGTCGTCCTGAACCTTGATGCTCGACTCGTGAAATAAAATGTCTATCGGAAAACCCTTCCCGAGTATCACCCGGTTTAGCGTCAAGTTGCCCCGCCGCACCCACGAACCCATCAGGTCATCGATCGTTATCTGGCGCGACGCCATCACCTTGCTCCCCACCTTGAACTCGACTAGGAGGGCGCGCGTGTGATTCGAGTCGGCGCTACGGAACTGCCTGTCCTTGGGGAGTTTGATCTCGCCCAAAACCAAATGTGAGTTCTCGTTCACCAGGTCGATCCACCCGGCCGTTGGAAACACATCGGTGAGATCGGTTGGAAGCGCCGCCACTTCAAATGGGAGCGACTCGATCGACCTAACCGGTCGCGCATTTGTCTCGTCGTACTGGGGCACCCCCGCCCCCGCCGCGAACAGGGACTCGCCCTCGTTCTTGAAGCTGGGCTCAATCGTTGAGACGACTACGCTGACTACCACCATTGCGCGCGCGTTTCTGACCTTGCGGGGCCGCGATTAACCACAAAAAATGTCAATTTGTTTTTTTTTAATGAACGCTCTTTCCCGCGTGCCCCGCCCCGTGTGCGGGCTTGGCCACCCCAGGCGTCGTGGGCCCCTTCTCCTCATCGTCGTCCTCGATGCGCTCGTAGTCGATGATGTAGTTAATCTGGGCCCGCCGCCGCTCGTACACAACGTGCTCGACTACCCCACGAATTTCCCCCTGAACCGAGTCGTAGCCGTGAGGCTCTCGGCGGAGCGTGTGCAAGGTGTGGTCCTTGGCCACGAGGTAAATGCGACCGAGCGCCACCCCGCACACCAGGATCCGGCGCTCCCGCCCTCGCCCCGCGTACCGATCCGCCTTGCCCAGCCTAGGGGTAAAGTAAAGCCCCGGCCCAAAACACCCGCCTGGTGATAGCCGGTCGTCAAGCCCCTTGGCGAGCGACGCGTCGCGGGCGGTGGTCCCATGGTACAGGGTGGTCATCTTTGCATCGCCGTCATCGTGCAGCGTCTGACGGACGTAGCCCACCTGCCTCATGCTCTGGACTCGCCGCACCCGCTTCACCCGAAACTTCTTCCCGTCAAACCCCGCCGCTGTCAATTGCTCCAACATGGAGTCGCTCAGCGGGATGTCGTGGTACGTGGCCGCCACCCGCCCCCGGTCGTCGTGGAACACCTCGCCGCCCTCGTTCGCCCAGCCCTCCGGGAGCACCGCCTCGGCCATCTTGCCCGGGCTAATAGCCCGCCCTCGGCGCTCGCTCTAGGCCTGGGCGGGTTGTCAAGTCAGGGCGCCGCACTTGCGCGCCAACGTTGGCATTATGACTCATCAATCCAATTAACCCCTTTTTTTCGAGCCCGGACTTTGGAGTGGGCCCCCCCCCACAACCGAGCGCAATGGAGGAGGGTGTGGACCGCGGGAGTAAGCGCCAGCGTGTAAGCGAGGGCTTTGACATGGATGCGCTGCGGGGCGCGGGTATCCGGGGTTCGGACGTGGTGCCCATGAAGATCGACGACTTTGAGGCCGCGCAGGCCAAGGAGTTGGAGCGGCGGCGGTGTGCGGTGGAGGCATCGAAGCAGGCGGCGCAGAAGCGGGCGACGGAGGAGGTGGTGATCATAAAGGCAAAGCGGGCCCAGGCCACGGCCGCCCGGGCCAAGCTCGCCGCCGAGATCAAGAAGCGCTCGCGCCCTCATGGGAGCGCTTTCGCCGCGCTCGGTTACAAGGCCGTTCCGCCCACCGACACGCTCACGACGGTGCAGGGCGAGATCGACATGCTCGGACTCGAGGTGGGGCCGCTTCCGTACGCGGACGGGACACTGGTTGCGTCCAAGCGTGACGGATTAAGCCAGCTCTTTGCGATCGTCGGGAGCGGCGACGTTCAGGTCACCAACAAGCAGCTCCGGGCGGTTCCTGTGCCCGACGACTGGACGGCCACGGATGGGGAGTTTCACACGATCGTGGTGGACAACGTTGACAGGATTGTGGTGGCTCTGCTCATGTGCGACTGCGCCGAGCACACGCTGCTTCATATGGACGACGTCGTGGTGATGCGTCGGTCGATCGACCACGCGGAGCGCGCCCACGCCGCGCTGCGGGGCGACATGGTGGGCGCCCGGGCGGCGTACTGGGCCGAGCTGTGCAAAGAGGTGACCACGCGCCATGGTGCCCTCAAGTACGCCTCTTTGGCTGGCTGGATCGAGGCGGCCAAGTCGCTCCGAGACCGTTGGGGGCCCGACGTTGAGCCCCTCCCCCACCTGCGGGCCAGGACCGTTTTGACGACCTCTTTTGACAACACGGTGGTGTGGCACGTGTCAAATTACACGTTCGGCCGCCACAAGCTTGACATAGACGAGACCTACATAGGGGTGTTGGTGCGTTACGCGCACCCCGCCCACCTTGAGCGCCTCCCCCCGACCGAGAAGACGCAGTTTGGGACCCTGCGCGCCGCCAGGTGCAAGGGTTCGGGGACGCACCGCCTGACTAGTTCGCTTTATTTTGTGTTTGACGAGTGATTAAACGCCGCCACACCTTGGTCACACCCGCCATGACCCACCACCTGCGGCTCAAGCTGAGCATGCACTATTACTTGCGGGTAAAGAGCCCGTATGAGTCGTGGTTCAAGGTAATGTACGAGGAATCCCCGGACGCGATTCAGCTGGTCACCCTGGCCAAAAACGCCAAGCTGCTCCGCCAGTGGGTTGAGCGTCACGGGCTTGGCTGCTATTTCTTTGGTGAATGGCAGACCAACGACAACTACGACGTGATGGTGGGTGTGGGCCCTCGGCTCCGTCACTACAACACCCAGATGTCGTCGTGAAACTTTTGTGTTGCAATCGCCCCCCGCTCATAAAACACCTCACGCATGATTGGCTTGGGGTGCGCCACCTCGAGCTCGGCCCGGTACGCCCGATCGATCCGACCATGATACTTGCTCGAAGCCAAAATCTTTTCGATAAATGGTTTGCTCAGCGTCCCCACGTAAATAATCTCTTGGCGCGTCGCGTTGTGGATCGTCACGCGCCCTGTGTCCACGTCCAGCTCATAGTTTCTTCCACCACTCGGGTTGACGATCCCAGCGTTGCCTGCAAACATTTTTGAGTTGGGATAAGGACGAAATAAAAAACTCGTCACTCATAGCTCGTTTCGATCTTGGTCGCCAACAGATCAATGGCGCAGACACAACTACCTACCCAACCCGGGTATGGGCTTCCCTTATCGGATCGCCAGGCCCGGGGGTGACTCAGCCGTCCGGGTCCATCATGACTCATTCAGGGTTAAATAACGGGCTCCGGACGGATCGTGCACCACAACCGGGACAATGGCGGCCAAGGAAAGCAAGTCCGACCTGCGGGCCGACTACAAGGCCAACGGACCCAGCCTCAAGCAGATATTGGAGGGCAATGGGATTGGGATGGTTGTGGCCGCCAAGAGCTACGCCATGTACAAGCGCGAACCCGATCTTGCAGTTGAGGTGTGGGCCGACATTCGTGACCCGATCCTGGCGTCTCTTAAAAAGAGGCACCCTGCGGCGGGCATGATTGTGGCCGAATACGTTGAGCTTCCCGCGGTGGCCACAATCATCGCCGCCGACAAGGAGCTTCTTGGCGCTCTCCTAGTGTGCGCGGGCCCCACCTCAAGCTGACTGCGAGCGCTTTTATTACTTCAATGAACATCATCGTCTTTGAAATCCGACGCAAACGGCCCGCCCACTACGAGCGTGTTGTTTTCTTGGCCCGATCTCCAGCGGACCATTGTGTTGACGCCGAGCAGTGTTCCCCAAACCGCCGCCCTAACCGGGGTGTTGGGGCGTAGGTTGGCCTTGGTGAGGGTTTCGTAGAGCAGGGTCCCCCCGCTGGCCACCACCGACCCAAACACCATCCCGATTACGCTCAGCGTGACATCCGCCTTAACCTTGTCCGCGTGCACCCCTACGACAATAAGATAATCCGGAATCCACATTTTTGGGTTAAGCGACCAACGAAACTGCACCTAGCGCCATTAACCATGTTCACTCCCAAGTGGTGCAAGCCCGTTAAGATTAATGAGGTTATCACGCTGTGTGACTTCCGCCCGAAGAGCCCACCCGCTGCCCGACCAAAGGCCAAGACGGCCAAGACGGCCAAATAAACTCTAGTGGTCCGACTCCTTCGGAAATTTATGGTCGCGCAATGGTAGTAAAAAACCCAGAGCCATGCCCCGCCGGCGTTCGCAGCGACTTAACCGTGAGTCTCGGTACCAGGCCGACATGGCCACTTTTTTTGCCAACCGCGCCATCGAGACAGCCCAGGCCGCCAAGGCCGCCGAGGCCGAAGAGACCGACCGCGGCGACGAGTACGCCGGTGAGTTTTGGTTCTCGAAAAAGTCCGAGACCAAGTCTGAGACCGCCGTCTCTGGGCTGTCGGCGAGCACGCAGGCGATCCTCGCCGCGCTCCGCGGCGACAACCAGTCGAAGTTCAAGGGCTCGATGGCCACCGGTGGCAGCCGGTACAGCGCCCATGCCACCCTGATGAACTCTTTCACCGCTTCGTTCCGCCAGGCCTGTGCCTCGGGCGAGTGTTGAGCACAAAGTAAATTTTGCACCTTGATAGAACAAGACTTGTGTACGAGAGTTATGGACCCCGCAATCGAAGCCGTCCTGATGCCCGGCGTGAGTCGCACGTATGACGTCGGCCACCCCGCGCTGCGGTGGACCGTCCACCCTGATCTTGGCGCGTACCCCATGTTTTTCGTCCGCCGTTACAACCCTTCGATGACGATTGTGTATGCACACCCCAACGACTGCGACCTCGGGTCGGTCTGTCGGTTGCTCTACTGCCTGAGCGACGCGCTCAACGCTACCGTGGTGGCCCCGGAATACTTTGGGTATGGATTGCTCGACCAGCGCCCCCGCAGCGTGACCGATTCGGCGGCGCTTGTGGCGCACGCCATCAAGGTTATGGGCAAGAAATCCAAGGGGCCGGTGGTAGTGGTGGGACAGTCGGTCGGAACCGCGATGATCGCCGAATCGCTGCGGTTTCGCGCGGTGGTCGAAGTGGTGTCACGGGTGGTGTTGATTGCGCCGTTTTCGTCGGTTCGGTCGCTCGCTGGCCCGCTGGGGCTCACGGTGGACCGGAAAATCGACAATCTTGACGTGGCCCGGCGGTTGCGCAATGTGTTGGCGCACTCACCCCACATCCCGGTCGCCATCATCCACGGCGACAAGGACCGGCTGATCCCGATCGATCACAGCCGCCAAATCCGACAGCTTTTAGGCGACCGGGTTACGCTCGACGTGGTACCGGGGGGAACACATACCGATTTTGGGGGTGGGGCCCCCGCGCTGGCAGCGAGGATTGCAGCGCTTTTGAAAAATTCGTCGATTGATTCACAGTAAAGAGGGGATGCAGATCTTTGTCAAAACTCTGACGGGTAAGACGATCACGCTCGAGGTCGAGCCCTCGGATTCGATCGAGAATGTCAAGGCGAAGATCCAAGACAAGGAGGGAATCCCACCCGACCAACAGCGGCTAATCTTCGCGGGTAAGCAGCTCGAAGACGGCCGCACTCTCTCGGACTACAACATCCAAAAGGAGTCGACCCTCCACCTTGTGCTCCGCCTGCGCGGTGGCTGGGGGTTTAGCAGCTTTACTCACGCCATATCGCGCGCCGTTCACACAGTGGAGCACGCCGTTACCCACAACCCGGTCGTGTCGGCGGTCGAGCGGGCGGCCAAGGAGATCGCCGACGCCACCAAGAACTTTGCGACCGAGATTGGTAACGACATTGCGGACGGCGCCACCAAATTTGGCAACGACATTGCCAACAGCGCTACTCATGCGTGGCAAGATATTGATCACATCGCCAGCGTGGCGTTCCACGCGGTCGAGCACGGCGTGGACGAAGCGATCGACGAGCTGAGTGAGGGGTACCAGGACATGATGCACTACGTCAACATTGCGGTGGACACCTCTCGGAACTACGTCGGTGAAGGGGCCACGTTTCTGCTCGAGCATGCCATCCCAATCCCGGTGGTCGATCAGGCGATCGAGTCGGCGGTGTCGGCGGCGGCGCACGGTCACCTCCCAAGCATCAAGATCCCAATGCTCCCGAGCTTTATCCCTGGGAGCCAATACCTGAACAAGGGGATTGGCGGAATCAACAAGGGTGCGAAAATGGCTGAGGGAGTCGCCGAGGGGGCGATTGAGGGGGTCGAGCACGGCGTGGCCCACCCGTTTCAGACGTTCAAGCAGCTGGCCGGCCCCATCATACAAGGGATTGGCAACATGAACTTTGACATATTGCACCCGCTGGCGATGCTCAAACATGACCTCGGTGTGATCGAGCACACCATGATGAAGGAGCTCGTGACGCTAGCCCAGCTTGCTGGCTTGCTCAAAGTGCCCGACCCCAAGGCGATCCTGTTGTCGATGGGGGCGACCTTCCGGGAACAGCCCAGTGGAAGCCCGTTTGTATTGACCAAAAGCTTTGACGAGCTGATGGACAAACTCAGGACCAACACGTGCCCGCTCCAGATCACCAAGCCCACCACGTTTACGCAGACGGTGCTCAATCTCAACTCGGTCACCACTTTTACTGAGTACCAGATGCAGCCGCTCGGCGGTAGCACTGCCATCATCACCACGACCGCCGACCAGATTTCCGGGTTCAAGACGGCGATGGAGGCCGAGATCGTCAAGCTGACCAATCAGATCGCGGCGGTCAATGTGTCGACTCCAATCAAGCATGGGATTCCGTGGCTCGGTGAGCTTATGGACACGCTGATTCCAAGCTTTGCCACTAAGGTCGCCACCCTCGAAAAGTCTAACTACAACGAGGATCTGGTCAAGGACTTGGCGTCCTGGGTTGGGAATGATGTTGCCAATTTCAAGGCCGCCCCGACCGTCAACCTGGCCGGGGCCTCGACCACCGACAACCAAATCTTTGACCAGCTCGCCACGGCGTTTTACCCGCACGTGGCACCCGTGATCGCTGGGATGAGCGCGATCCCGTCCATGTGCGTGATGCTCCTGATTGGGCGGGCGATGGTTGACGTCCGAAACAAGGCGGGAAGCGTGGCATTCCCGACGGTCAATTACCCGTCCAAGTGCGCCCCGATCCCGTTGCCTGCGGGTCCAACCACCGCCACCACCAAGACCTCGCACGATCCGGTCGCACCGCACCTCGCCGCGCCCCCGAAACCGCCCACGCCCGCCATCGCCACGACCCCGGCCCCGGCCACCAAGCCCGCGGGCGGATGGAGCGCGCTGAGCCAAAATGGAAAGATCGCCATATATGCGGGTATCGGCGGGCTCGTTTTACTGATTATCATCATTATCGTGGTGGTCATCGCCGTGACTGGCAGTTCGAGCGGCGGCTCGGACGCCGAGAGCTCGGTTCGCATCGACGACGACAGCGGCGCTAGCGGACAATAAATATCGAACCCCCTTAATCCAAAAAAAGAAGACATGGCCAGGTACGTCCCGATCGGTTCCATCCACACCTTCCCGTCCGGCGAGTCGTTTGTGCTTTGCGTGGTTGACGACGAGCTTCGGTGGTGCGCGTTTGACACCGGGTCACAGAACCACACAATCGCCGGGCTCTCCGACATTGCTGACCTAGAGAACCCCGAGTTTGTTGATGAGGAGATTGACATCAACGAGCTCAACGACGACACCAACATGGCGTTTGACGCCGCCCACCCGCCGGGCGGTGGAACGTTTCAGGACGTGATACGCAGCGCCATCCAGAACACGGTGAGCCAGATGGCGTCGCGCGGTGGGGGCACCGGCCCGGCGATCCAGATCGAGGACGAAGAGATGGAGGAAGGTGAGGTCCCGGCGTAGTAGTCCGTCCGCCCTACCCAAACTCGGACGCGCGGAGCTCGCCGATCACCCCTTCGACCATCTCGATCGAGTCAAACCCAGCGCGAAATAAACTCAGAATGATCGCCGCGACCTTGCGCCTTTGGCCCGCGTTCATGTTGATGTGGCGCGCCCTTGACCACTTGAGCACTGTTTGGTCCGAGACGAGGATGATAGGGGGGTCGCCTTTTAGCTGCGGGGATTCATCAATGATGATGAACAGACCAGAGTCAAAGAAAACACCGTTGATGTAATGCGTGTCCTTCGTGTCGTACACGGTATAGAATTTCCGGATTTGCCCGTTGGTTACGTATTGGACGGAGGAAGACCGCCGCACAAGATCTCCATTGGGCCCCTGCATGAGGACACTGGCTTTGTCCGACGTGTACCTGCACACCCCTTTTTTGTAGTTCACGGAAAGTTGCCCCCCTTTATCGATGATCACACTAACAGTGTCGTTTGTCGACCCCGCCAACACGCGCTCTATAGACCAGCAATCGTACACGCAGACCGCCGTCCACACGTCATTTTTGGGGTCATACAGAAACAAGCGATTGGACGACAACCCCCCGAACTTTTGAGTAAATCCCCCCGCCACCACCACCGTCCCGTCGTTGGCCACCACAGCTTTGTGGTTCCATTTGGCCTCGGGCATAGGGGCCGCCTCTGTCCACGTGTTGGTCTTGGGCAAATAAATCTCGACCGACGCCAACACAGATTCTTTGTTGTCCACAGCCCCCCCACAAACCAGGACCGTTCCATTGTCAAGCGTGACCTGGGCGTGGCAGTACCGCTTGTGGTGCATCTGGGCCGCATCATGCCACCTCTTGGTTTCAAGCGTGTAGATTTCACACGATGCGACCGTATTTTGCCCCATGGAGACCTCTCCACCGGTCACCACCACCCTGTCGCCGCTCACCGTGGAAACACCAAACCGACACCGGTAGCGTCTGCGCATGGGTTGCACCTTGTGCATTAAAAGGTTTTCGTGCTTGTGGCGCCTCATGCCTCCGTTAACTTACCACACCCGCCTGATACAAAATGTCCAACAGCCTCTTCCTTGGGATGGACGGCGACCTTGAAAAGGGATACCGCCACTTTTGCGACGTTACGTCGCGGCCGGGGTTTGGCGTCGACCCGGTTGTGATTGACGTTGAGGCGAAAGATCCAAAAAAGGCGGCGGAGAACCTCGGCGTGATGGAAAACTGGAAGCCGGCGTCGAAGCACTGGAGCGTCACCTATCTCAATATGAAACCGGTTCGCGCCTACCTGTGGGCCACGCAGATCCACTGCGCCCCACAACTCGCTGCCCTACCAAAGCTGTGAATCAATTAAACACTTTTTTGAGCCACTTTGATTAATTGACCCACTTTGATTAATTGACCCACAACCCCCAAAACCCGTTGATATTTGCGGGAATCATGAACGACGACACCATCATCCAGCTCCAGTCCGAAGATGGCCCGGTCTTTGAGATCAAGCGTCGCTACTGCAAGAACCTCAAAACCATTGACAACCTGCTCGCCGACATCGACCCCGAATTGGACGGCGACAACAAAGTTCCTCCGATTCCGGTCCCGATCAGGTCGTCAATCATGCCCGTAGTGATTGGGTACGCCGAGATGTTTGGCGAAGGCGAGGGAAAGCGGCCAATCCCGAAAAAGAGCAACCAGTTGTACTTTATCGCCGAGGACCGCCGAATCTTTGACAACCTCAACGACGCCCCGGACCAACACCCGTCCAAGTTTGACCTGGTGATTGCCACCAACTACCTTGATTTCGAGGCCGCGCTCTGGCTCGCGCTCAAGTCGATCGCCAACCAGATCCCGCAGAAGAACATCGAGGAGCTCAAGACCTTTTTCGGGGTGAGCACCGAGCCGTTCACCGTGGAGGAAAAAGCGCGATGCAAGGAAATGTTTCCGTTTTTGCTCCAAGAGGACCTCGACGCCATCTCCTAACTCACTCTGCAAATTAAAAAAACGCGTGTGAGTAGATGTGGCCGGAACAATCCTGGCAGGGTGGTCCGCACATTAAGTCGTGCGTGATTGCGGGTTAAAGGCTTGGTCGAAACAAAGCATTAATCGATCCCTATTGTACATAATGCTAAACTCTGCGGCGTCTTGTGCCTCGCCATTTCTCATCCAGGCCTGACTGACAGTATGACGATAGAAAAAGACCGGTTTTGTTGAATTCATCGTCGACATTCCCTGTGACTCGTTGTGATGACGAAGCATCATTGTGATGATTTTGTTGGAAGAAGGGCTTTCCGAGGCATGCCTGGCTGAATAAGCTCCAATAGGTCAAAGGATTTGCAGCGCCTTCTGAAAGAATGATTTCTTTTATTGTCGACATGCATGGCGTCGTGTGGCAAAACTTGATCCCTCAAACTTTGAGTTTCTCTAAAGGTTCCACTACAGGACTTTGGGGCCCTGATCTTCAAACACGCAGTGCACAATGTCGAGCTCCAGGCACTTGTTGGCCGTCCGATCCCCCCCGTCCTCCACCCTCGGGATGCGCCCCCGGATTAGGTCGAGAAGAACGGCCCTGGCCCGCTCGGGGAGCTCCGGGTTGAACGCCTGTTGCACCACAAACGTGTCGTCGAGCTGAATAAACCTGTCTACCGACGCCACCAGCGGACACACCTTGTCGGCAAGCCCCTCGCGCATCGCCTCGGCGAGCATCCGGTCCGCCGAGACCGCCCGGGCGTGCGAGTAGACCTCGCGGTACAGGTATTCGCGCTCAGCCAACAGCTGCTTGATAAAGTGGTGGCCGTCGGCCGTGTAGACCACCACCCCCCGATCGCGGTCGATCTTGGTCTCGCGGATGATCGACTGGATGCACGTCCGGTCGATTCGCCGCTGCGGGGTGGTCCAGGTCATGTCCCGCAGAATGTAGTCGAGCCGGTCCACCCCGGCGCACCCCGCGATCAGCGCATGCAAGATATGAATCATGTTGATCGGAAGCTCTGGGTCGCCCTCAATGCGGTCGTTCCAGATCGAAATGATGGCGTCGCGGTGCGGGGTGACCGCGGCGCTCAGCTCAGCGTCCTCGACCAACAGTCGACACCGGTAGTCGTCGTGAGTCTTGAACTCGCGGGCCATGCACTCATTCCCCTCGATGGCCGTCTCGAACGCGTGCGAGTAGGGGCCGTGACCAATGTCGTGGAGAAGCGCCGCCAACACAAACACCTGGCTCTCTTTGGGCGTGAACTCGAGCCGTCGTCCAATGTCTTCGGCCAGGTGCATCGTCCCGATACTGTGGCTGAACCGGGTGTGCACCGCGCTCGGCCACGCTCGGATCAGGTTGCCCAGTTGGCGAACCCGGTGGAGCCGCTGAAACTGCGCGGTCGCAACCACCCGCATCGCGTACGGAGGAATGTCAATCATCCCGTATACCTGATCGTTGATGTGGCGCGGGGTCGCCTGTGACGGGTCGGCCGCCATGGTTGTGAATGAGGCGCATACTCATCACTTGCGGGCAGGCGGTTAACCGCCAGTTAACTGGCTGTTAATCGGTCTTAATACCCCACCCCCGCGCCGGAGCGATGGTGGCCACGAGACGCCTTGCACCAGCTCCAAGCGGGGCCCGTCTGAACAAACAGACACACACAAAATAAATCTCTATGCAATGTATTTCCTGGAAATGTCGAGCGTCTTTTCGTTGCTCACCACAAAGATGTACGAGGGTTTCCCGAGCGCGAGCAGCGGCTCCCGCTTCCGAACGATCCGGAGCTGACGCTCGTACCGCGACCGGATAGTCTCAATCGTGTTCTCCCACAAGAACGGGGTGCTCAGGTCCTCGGCCACGAGCTCGGGGTGTTTGGGGATGAGCGACCCTTCGTACGACGACATGACCAGGTTTTCGACCCGGCTCCACTCAGCCTTGGTGATGGGCTCGGCCATGGTCACCAACAGCTCGCCAATCACCCTGTCGACGTCCCCGGTCTTGCACGTCAGCTCGATCGTGAACGTCGACAGGTCCGGGTTGACCTTGTCCATTTCGTACGTCACGTGCACCGCGTACACGATCCCAAGGCCGGTCCGGAGTCGCCGAACCAGCCTGCCTCCAAGCCCGCCCGCCAACAAGCGGTACATGAGCGAGCACTTGGACCGAATCACTCCGCTACCCTGGTAGAGCGTGCCCAGTTGCCACACGAGCTCGACCCGCGCGGATTTCACCTCGAGCTTGGGGTTGGACACGTGGCAGACAGTCGGCTTGGGGGCCGCGTACCCGAGCCACGGCGACACTTGGTTTCCGCCCTTGGTGTTGGACCACCGCTCCAACCCTTTCAGCTTGTCCAGCGTTTTGGCCTTGAGCTCGGCCGGCCCCGCGATCATGATGCAACATCTGTGCGGGGCGTAGTGTTTGGCCCGAAACTCCTTTAGCATGGCCTGCTTGTCTTTGTTGACGTGAAAGTCCTCCATGTTAGCGATGCTCTCGAGAGGGCCGTGGGCGCGGCGGTGACCCCTATACAAAAAACGCCGGATCTCTTCGTCGGCTTCGTGATAAATGTCGTTGATAAAGTTCTCCTCGAGCTCGCGCAACACGCTGGTGACCTCTTGCTCGAGAATTGAGATGTCCGGCTGGAAGTGGAGGAGCATGTTGACGTACATGTCCAACACCGTCTCGCCGTGATCGGCCACAAAAGTACTGTGGTAGCAGGTTTGGTTGGTGCTACAGTACGCGTTGGAGGACACCCCAAGTCCCTCGAGCCTGGCCACGTTGTCGGGCGCGCTGGGGTACTTGTCTGACGTGAGCTGCGCCTGAAGGTGCTCGAGTAGGTGACAAAACTCGAATTCATCGGGAGTCTCCGAATCCTGGCCCACCTTAAACAATACGTGCACACTCATCAACTTGGATTCGTTGCACCCGGCGTAGTGAATCCTTAGCCCGTTGTCAAACTCCATTCCTTGCTCTTTACTTTCTTTTGCTTACCGGATAAAAAAAGAGTAAAAGAATCCACTGTGAAAATCGAACTATCTTCCGTCCCCAGCTAGCATGATTCCACTTCACCAAGCGGATGTTATAAACATCGGAATTTATCCCCGGAAACGTTTTGTAGAGGCTGAACTTGCAACGTGTTTGCAAAATTTACTTTGTGTCACTGTTGATGACGGGCTTGTAGAGCGACACACGCTGGTTCCCTATGTACTGGCGGGCCCGCTCCACCACCAAAAATTCATACGGCTCCAGGTTGGCCATCAGGCGGTCGTACTCTTCGCGGGGAAGGCACGTGAAATAAGCGTTGTACGCCTGATCGAGATAGAGCCCCAACGGCTTGGCCACAAACACGACGTCAACGTTGGGCCGGAGGTCGAATCCCACTTCCAGCGGGGTCTGCATCGACATGATGATCCGCTTCCTGTCGAGAAACAGCTTGCACAGATCTTTTGAGCGCATAAACACGGTGTTGAATGGCATTTCTTCAATGACCACCCGCCCCTTTGCGGAAAGCTCCTCCAGAGTAACCACATCAGGGATGTCGCTGTCAGGATACACACTAGTCGACTCTTGCTGCGGAAGCGATTTGATGAGCGTCGACTTGCCTGACCCCGCGGCCCCAACAACGAACGCCGTTCTGTGGACCCCATCAAGGCCCAGCGTTTTTGGATCGAACCGGGGGTACGCCAGAGTCGGAATGTCAGAGTCGTCGGGGTCAACAAACAGTCGCCGAAAAAAGTCAATCATGCGAGTGGTGCACATGACGGAATTTGGCTACATTAACCCCCCTAAAAATCAAAGCGCTCAAACAAAGAATCCGAACACGGGATTAACATCATTATTATTCGCGTCATGGAGAGTTTTTTCCAGCTAGAAGAGGCGTGGAAGTACATGATCATACTGCCTATGGTGGGGGCGGGGGTCATTGTCGGGGCCGAGTGGCTCAAGTATGCGTGGTATGGTGATCAAGCCCAGTCCAACATCCGCATCACCACCCCGTACGGGCTTTTTTGCATCGCGATGTCCCTCCCGGTCATCATCCCGACGGTAGCGGCTGGCGGCGTCTACATGAACCTGGCCCCGTATCAAACCATCAGTATCGGGGCGGCGACCTTGTCAACCGTGCCGAGGCCCACCAACGATGAAGAAGGGGCGACGGACTGAAGCTTTTTTTATTTTGAGTTCTTGCACAACTCCTTGTGCATCAGCTTCCAATGGCGGCGCTGACAGGCACGATCACAATAGTAGTGGCTCTTGCACCTCGAACAGTATTGATATGCCCACTTGGCGCACATGGAGCACGCTTTCCCCCTTAAAAATCGATTATTGTGCAAGAAACAGTAATCCAAGGCCGTGCGGCCGCAACTGGTCCCTGTAGTCAAAGAGTTTGCACGGCCAGTGACAATCTCATTGTGATGCGCTTTGTAGATGCGATTAAGTCGCCTAGACACTGTCCAGATCTTGCACTCGACCAAGGCACCCCATGAAAGCCCCCGCAGAATCATCACGATGAGCTCGTTGGGCAGCTCGCCCGTCATGTAGTCAATCAGGTTGAACGTGTTGAGCCGCTCAATCTCGGTTTTGATCAGCTTTTCCATGTGATAATGGGTGGCCCATGGGTTAGACAGGTCGGGGGGGATCCCATCTCGAATCCAGCTGTACAACCTCGTGTCCAGCGACTCAATGTCGCGTCGGAGGCCATCCAGCTTCTCGGTCCAACCTAGCTCCTCGGCTGGGCGCATCGTGGTTAATCCGATTCTGGTTATATTAATCCGATTCTGGTTATATTAATCCGATCCTCGGCGGTTAATCCGACCCCGAGTCAGACCCAAGACCAGCCCCGCTGCTATGAAATACAAAAAGGTGGTAGAGGGGCTCTTTTGCCCCGAGGTCGAGCTTCCGCCCCAGGGGCTCTTGTTGACCCACCAGCGGCGGCGGCTTACCTCGTTAATCATGAGTGCCCGACGTTACTTGAAGGCCGACGGCCACAGGATCATCGAGGAGGCAATTCTCAAAGCGGTGGTGCAGATCACTCCGGCGTACGGGATGGACCCCGCGCTGTTTTTTCGCTTCTGCTACACCGGAGGGCTGGCGCCAAAGGAGCGACAGCTGTCTGAAGTGACCGACTACAACTTTCGAGTGATGAACGATTTCGAACACGAGTTTTGGGATGGGGTGTACTACAAGGCACCCACAACCTGGAAGGATCTTAAAAATGTCATGATTTCGGCGGTAGCAGGGTCAGCTATGTTACATCGGACGCTTTCCGAGCACGGGCAGTTCCCAAAATGGGACCCAAATGATTGGGATGTGTTTGTCTTCATGGGCGTGAGCCTGCATTACCTTGACCTGTGGATCAACCAAGTGTTTGCCAACCCGGTGTTCTTCGGCGACCCGGCCGTAATCGGGCCGCCAATGCCCAACCCCGCCCCCATTTTTGGTCAACACATCAGCCACCCCAAGCTCACGACGTGCACGTGGAAGATGGGACAGCTGGTCATCAATGGAACCATGTTGAGAAGGTCTTACATGAAGCACTTTGATATCGAGGCGTGCGAGACGTGCGTGTGCCCACCATATGACAAGGTGTATCGATCGTTCGAGTTGGACAAGCCGTTCAGGTTTTACAAGATCCCCTTCAACAATCCGCATGAATACGACCAGCAAAAGCTCCAGATATTGTGGCGGCGGAACCGGGAGCGTCTAAAGAAGTACGCCGAGCGGCTTGGGGAAGACAACATTGACGTGATTCAGGACATCAAATGGGAGCGGGTGGTACGATGCGCCGCTTTTTAAACCCGATCGTTTTTTGCGGAATCGATATTCGCGCGCGTATGACCAAGCATATTGACACTTAACAGTAAAATTTGAGACCGGCGTGCGCTAAAAAACATGGGGAGGTGTGGGGGAAATTGCAGCGGGGAAAAATGTGAGGATTGTGGAAAGTACATCTGTGGTCACAGAGACTGCGACAGGGGCTTTTTCTCGGGGAGTTGGGTCAAAGTGGGAGCCGAATCAAAATGGCTTTGCTACATATGCGAAGACAAAATCGACAAGTTGGAGGAAATTCGCAAGCTTTTACTCGAACACATGGACACGGACGCGGCGGACGCGGTTATGCACAAAATTGATCGACTCTAAGCCACGGACTTAAATCTCAGTCGCGCTCGTCGTCTGAATCGTGTGGGTAGATGTAGGGGAGGTGGTGCGACGCGCAAATCACGAGTTGGTTGTTGGGCCCCATCTTGATTTCCACAAAGTGCTCCTCAATCTCGTAGGGCCCCGGGGCCGAGATCGACCCCTTGATGGTGGGCCCGTCGAAAACGACCGCGATAAAAGGCTCGTCGTCGTCGATGGATTCGTCGCTCAGGTCCAGAGTCCCACACCAGTTGTTTCCGTCTTCGCCGCGCTTGAGCAGCGACCGGCGAAAAAAGTACTGTTCCGGCTCGATGGCGCCGTATGTCGTCTCGACGATACGGCCTACCCCGGCCACGCTCTCGAATTCGTACCAGTCGCACCCCATCCTCTGTTTTCTGGGCGCAGCGGGGGTTAAAATGTTAAAATGTTAAAAACACAACACGCATTAACACAAACATATTAATCCATGATACGCGTCTCAGCGTGCGACCCTGCTCCGCTGGACACGGTCGAGGCGGCGACAGGACCCACTCAGTCAGGCCGAATCTTGGGAACCGAATCAATTCACGCGCACAAGCTCATCTACAGCCTCACCGGGATCGAGGTGCAACCCGTGGTCCGCTTTTACACCACGCAGTGGGGAATGGTCAAGCCCCACAAGGACGCTCCTTCGTTCAACACGTGCGACGCAACCCGCACGCTCATCGTGTACATGAGCGACTGCGACGGGGGTGACCTGTTTTTTGAGACGGGCGATCACATCGAAACAAAGCGCGGGGTCGTGGTCGTGTTTGACAAAAACATTACGCACTGGACCGACCCGGTCGCCGACGGGGTCAAGCGGTGCGTGGTGTGCGACGTGATGCCCACTTACGACTTTGAAACCCCCCCCAAGGCCGATGGTGGGGCCCGAGTTTGAGAAGTTCGCCGAGGCTCTCATCGAAGACATGTTGCGGGAAGACCCGTATGCGGGCGACCTGACAACGGAGGACGTGCGCGCATTGTTTACTCCCGACCCGCCACCTGTGCACAACGAAACGTCATAAATTGTTTACTCTTTGCGAAACTCGCCCGTCAGATAGCCCGGTAGCCCTTGCCACCCCTCGACCTTGCTCTTGCGCCCCTTGGGGAACGTCTGCAAAAAGTAGTTGAGACTGTCCGGAATCCGATACACCCCGAGCGTCAGTGCCCCACTAGCCGACACCTCGGACACGGCGCGCTGGGTGCTCTCGCGGAGCGCCGTCACGTCGGACCCGTACAGCGGCTCGGCGCTCGAGAACAACGCTTTGATCGCCAACAACACGGTGCCCTGAACAAAGATCCGCGACGGTGCCCCGTCGTTCCGCTTCATAAGCAGCTCGATAGACAGATGTTCGACGCTCTTGACCGTCGAACACACCCGGTACAGCGCCCCCGCGAACAGCGGCTTGAACCCCTTGTCACCGTCGGGGTACAACACCACCCGAAATGTGGCGCGGTGGAAGACAGGGCGAATCAGCGTCGGGACCGCGACAGCCCACCCGTACGCCAGTGGGATCGCCTCGAGCGTGTGCGTGTCCTTCTTGACGACCATCGTGTACACGTGACGGAAAACCACGTCCACTTTTAGGTCATCTTGGCCCGCGCTCCCGAGCTCCGAGTCGTAAATGACTTCCACCGTGTCGTCGTCAGGACACGAGTCGACTGTCGCGAGCCGCTGCTCCAACACGTTGAACACCCGACACCCCCGGTACAGCGTTATTTCGTCAGGCGCGCTGAACTTGATCGGACTGTGGATCTTTTTGGCGCTTGTGTCGTACGACACTTTGTGGCGGTACGTCCGTACCGTGTCGGCCCCGCCCTTGTACTTGAGAAACATCTGCTCGTTGTACGCGCTTGCCTCTTTTCGGAACGGGACAATGCGGGGGCCCTTGGCGCCGTCGCATCCGTCGCTGCCCCCGCGCCGCGAAGTACCGAGCAGCGCACTCCGCAGGTCCGGGGGCGGGTCGCCCGAGACGGCCGCCATTGGGAGCAGCGGGTTGGTGGGCTTGACGTCGGCGGTTGAAAAAGTCGACTCGGAAAAATGGTCGGCGAACATCGGCGACTTGACCGCAAAGCTCTTCTGGTTGTGCGCCAGCCCCCGCGCGAAATCGGCCACCAACACCAGCCGGGTCTTGTAAGCAATGGCCGTCACAAGCAGCGCCCCCAGGATGCACTCGTCGATCCCCTCGGCGTCGACGATCAACACAATGTCGGTGTCGCGCCACATCGCCGCTAGGTGCGAGTCTTGCTTGACCTGTGATTTGTACAAACTCTCGTAGAACGACGCCGGGTGGTCCTCGCTCCACGCCCGCGGTGACTGGTGGAACTTGGTGCTCATCGGCTCGATGATCGTGTTGAGCTCAGGGCTGAAATATGGCTGCCCCTCAGCGGTGCACATCGTGATCCGTGTGTCGAGGTTCTGCGCCTGCGTTACCACCGACAAAACCCACTCCATCTTTCCGGTGCCCCGGTGCCCGTGCACGCACACGTGGCGCGCGGTGGTGTGCACCGTGTACGCGGCGGCGTCGAGCTCGCTCATGCCCGCGGTGGGCGGCGGGGTCTGCGGCGCCATCTCCACCTGGTCCGGCGGGGTCATTGCCAGCGGAACTTCGCACATCGGGAGCTCGCACTGGTCCTCAAGCTTTTGGAACTGCGCCGTCGTCAGGTCCACGCTTTCGTCTTCGGGCTCTGGCCAGATGTCGAGAACGTCCCCGATCACGTCAATCACCGGGTCGTGGCCCTGGTCCGTATTGAAGTAGATCCGGATCCCGCCGCTGTTTGGAAGCACCGCATACATGATGACCTCGTCCGACATCTTTACCACCCCCGCCCTCGCCCCCTCCCCCAAACCCCCAGAGAGTGACCGGGGGTCAGAGTCCTGATATCCCATTAATCTGATTAGACTCGACAAAACATTAAACCCACACGCCAACATGGCTAAAATTCAAAATTCACGGTGTCAATGGATCTGGCCATCAAGTTTGTCTCGAACTTTTGGCCGCACCGCCCCAAGTATGAGATGACCGCGGCGGCATCGATCCGGGCCCAGGCCAAGGTCATCATCCAACAGCTTAAGAAGGATGTGCTTGACGCCGACCAACAGCTCGATGGGCAGAACCTGCTCGACTTTGCTCGGTACAAGCTGTTTGGGTTTGAGCCCGGGACGATCCAGATCGACAACCTCAACCAGAAGCACGCCGACATGATGGGGATCCTCACCAAGTTCCGCCAGATCTGCGTCGACGTCAAGGTCTTTCACTGGAAGAACCCGACCACGCTGTCGTTGGTCGAATTTGATGGGATTGATGAAAGGCCGACCGACGAGCAGATCGAGAATGAGGACACGTTTCTGCGGGCGCTCAACGCGTTCGACCGGCTCAAGAAGCTGGTGTCCAACGCGTTTTATTTTGAGCTGTTGCGGAACCGGAATCAGTCGCATGGAAACGTGGCCGCGTCGTCGTGCGTGCTCGCGGCGTTTGGTGAAAACCAAAAGCCGCACCACGTTGCCTACATGCACGTGATGGACACCATCTCGAGCATGAACGGCCGCAAGTACGACGACTGTGTGTATAAGCCCGTGTTGACCCCGGAAGGGGTGGAGTCGCGGGCGTTTGATCGGTACATGACCATCGACGACTTTGTGGCCCGGGCCATCACGATGGAGAGCAACGCCAAGCTGTGGATCGAGATGACCGCGACCCGAGCCACGATGCAAATGGTGCACACGCTGGTCAAGGAGTCGGTCGACTCGCGGTTCCCGCCGCTGACCGAGGACCGCGACTTCTTTTCGTTTCACGACGGCGCGCTGTGCGCGACCGACCTCCAGTGGTACCCGCACGCAGACGGGCAGATCGCCGATCTTTCGTCGTTCTACGGCGAGGGCAACGATATGACCGAGGCGCCGCGGGCGCCGCCGGACCGCTTTGCGTGCCAGTATTTCGACCAATCGTTCTGCGAGACGGTGCAAAAGTTCATTCCCGAGGGGATGCACGTGGCCGACTTGTTTGACCCGGAGATCCCGATTCTCGAGCGGATCGACGCTATCACCGTCCCGGCGTTCATAAGCATCTTTGAGGCGCAACAGATGGTGCACCACCCGTCGTATACCGACGAAGACGGGATAGAGCACGAAGAGGAAAACGTCGACAAGAAAAACGTGTTGCTGTGGATTCTCGCGATGAACGGCCGGATGTTTCACAACGTCGGGGCCCACGACGGGTGGGAGATTGCCATCTTTTGCAAGGGGCGGGCGATGACGGGCAAGAGCACGCTGTGCAAGTTTTGGGAGAGCATCTATCGCACCGAGAACGTCGGGTCGATCGAGAACAAGATTGAGCAACAGTTTGGGCTGGCGCCGATCGCCGAAAAGAGCTACATCGTGATATCGTCCGAGGTCAAGGCCGACTTCCAGCTCAACCAGGCCGACCTTCAGAAGATTATCAGCGGGGAGAAGCTGTCGACCGCTAAGAAGAACAAGGACCCGATTGTGGTCCCGCGATGGCTGGCACCGTACCTGATGGCCGGGAATGAGATTCCCAGGTGGGTCGACACACAAATGTCGATTGGCCGACGGTTCTTCATCATCGAGTTTCTGCACCGGATCGAGGTAATCAACCCGCACTTGTTCAAAGACATCTCCAAGGAGCGGCCCGCGATCATCCTGTTGTTGGCGCTGGCGTACAAGTGGGCGGTCGATGAGTACGGCGAGTTCGATTTGTGGCTCAACTACGACAAGCACCACCTTCGGGGGCCCGACGGCGATTACGTGATCCCGGATGAGGACCTGGTCCTTCCGCGCTACTTTCACCAGCGGCGGCGGGACCTGGAGCGCAACTGCAACACGTTGCGCCAATTTATTGAGACCAGCGACAAAATCAACTGGCACTTGCACCCCGACAACGAAGGAGGGGTTACCCGCGACGACCTGAGCGTCCCGTTTTCCGAGTTTGTACAAGAGTACCGAGGGTGGTGCCTGGCTAACAGCTCGCGGTCGGTCGACATGACCAAGACCGACGCATACGAGTCCATCTTCTCCGACTGCGACATTCCGCTCAGCTCGATCACCCACCACGACGGGACCCGGGAGCGGATGCTCTTTGGGATTTCCAAGATGCGCGAGGACGAACCGGAGCAGTGAATAAGACTTAATATTATAGCGCGAGTAAAACAAAAAAAAAGGTGATGGTGCATACTAGGGCGCATGTGTTGCGCGAGGCGCTGTTGTCGGCCAAGACCACGCTCGAGTATTTGGCCCCGCCTGAAAACCAGGTTGAAAATCAGAAGCGAAAACACTGGGTATTTTGGGCCAACGACCGGACCGTCGTGTTGGTACGGGTCGCCAAGAACAAGTGGGGGCTGGTGCTCATCGACGACAAGGGCCACGTGATCGTGGGCCAGTACGTCAAACACAAGATTCACCCGCACAACTGCGGGTTTGACGGATACTACTTTTACTGGGACGCTTACATTGACTGGATGTTTGTGACAGGCAAGTCGATCGCGCCTTACTTCACGACGGTCGAAAAGCCCACGTTTGTCGACGGCTACGGCTTTGAGCAGGAATCGGGGCGGTGCGTCGGGCGCAATGGATGGGGACAGCTCTCGGGTGGGGCACACGGCCACATGTACGATCTAAGCTCGCTGCATTTCGAACGCCTACCACCACCATCAAACTATCCCAAGTTCATCAAAACGCATTAGAACACGGGTATTGGATTCATTGATTGTACTGGTATTGTAATAAATTCAGGGCAACATCAGGCGCTGAGCAACAGTCAATGAATCATCTGGCAACGCATGATAGACGGCGGCGAAGGCGGCTGCGCCATCACTTTCCTTGTCGGCTACCGCCGGTTCTGGGGCTTTGACATTCCCTGGAACACAGCTGATCGTGACGAAGAAGCGGTCCGGTTTGTTGACCACCCCAACGTCTCTCGGGCTCCAACCGACCCAAAGCTTGATGAACTCGGGGAGAATCGTGGCGAAATCGGTTTCAGACATGTTAAGCGGCGCTCCACCGGTGCGTTTGGCCCAGGTGACGTGGCCAGACCCCTTTGTGTCTGTGTTGAAGGCGTACGTGTACATCGCCACCGCCACGACATCCCCAGCTTGCATGCGGACAGCAACCTCCCTCTCCCTCTTGGTCCATGTCGGGGCGGTGGTTTGAGACTTGCCTACGGGTGGAAATTCTCCAATCATCTTGACCCTCGAGACCCACGTGGGCGACGATTTGCACGCGCGCGACACCGACGATTTGGGTTTGCGCCGATGGGTTGCCTCGCCGAGCGCCTTGAGCGCAAGCTGCTCGAGGGCGGCGCGGTCCATGACTTGGAGGTCAGCGAGGGTGAGGGGGGTTGGGGTAGAGGCCATTGTGTCGAGTTGGGTCGAGGTTTGGGGTGTGGGATGCTTGGTCTAGTTGTGACACTCGGGATCGGATCGGAAAAGTCTGACACTAAATGAACGCTGAGTCATCGAATCCAGATTGTGACTCAGCCGGGCGAACCCCAACTGGGAATAGCGAACCCGGATTTGGGAATTTAAATCGTGACTCAGCCAAAGGCCCTTGAGAGGCCGAGGGGTTAATTCATTAATCCAATCCATTGCGTGCGGGAGCTCATTTCCGCCGCTCCGCGCTCCAAGTGCACTTCGGCCACCTCTCTCTCTCAACCTCTCTTCTTTTCTCTGCACCATGCTTATCCCCGCCGTTCTAGCGCTGCTAGCGACGGGGTTGATCCCCACCACGTGTGACCCCATTTTTGGTTACAACAAGACCCCAACTCTGTGCGAGGCCTGCAACGCGACGATTCTGACGGAGAGGCCCCCTTTCATCACGTTCTGGAACGATTTCGCGGTGGCGACGGTGCGCAAGGTGCAACCCCTCTACCCTCCTCTTGATTCTGCGTGTCCCGCATTGTTGGTGTGTCAACACCGCATCGTCACGCTAACACCTTGCGTTTGGGTTGCAGGTTCGCCGACGCCCGACGGTGACGACGCTCCGCGTCATCGAGATCCCGCCTGTTCATTACCCGACCGACACGTTCATCTTCTACACGCAATGCTTTTTCACGGGGGTCCTGCGCACAGTGATGGGGGCGTCGAACCTGTACATAACACTGCTCCAGTACATGTACGCCTTGGCCTCAATCATTGTCGGGTTTCACCTCGTGTCGGAGAACAAGCATTACACCCGCCCGGTATGCGCGTTTCTGTCGGCCAACTGGTACGCCGCGGCCTTCTTCTTGGCGTCGCAATTTGCGTTTCCGATGGCAATCAACATGTGCATGGCGACCCTCTTTGTCTCGATTTGCATGGCGCGGCCAGGGTACTGGCCGCTCTTGTTTCCGCGGACCGCGGTGACAGCGACGGTGACGATCACAGAGCGCTTCGACTTTGCTCCCAACTGGTGGTGGTGCGTCAACGGTGCAGTGGTCGGCGGCCCGATCAACATCGACCTGGATGAGGTGGAGGAGAGCGCAGCGGCGGATCTGCCTTCAACGATCCACGACGCTGAGGTCATCAGCTTTGGCGATAAGAACGGGCTAGGCATCACGGCCAAGCTGACTGTCGACTTGAAGAGCGCCGAGTGGAAGGAGCCGGACGCTCGCCCCGTGGTTTTGGCGGTAGACATGAGCGGCTCGATGGGCGGCAACGCGGCGCTGCTTGGCACCATGATGAACCAGATCGAGGCCGAGTTTGGTGGTGACCTCAACCCAGGCCAGGTGAAGGTCGTTTTCTTTGACCATATGATTCGATACGAGACGGACGTGGGTGACCCGCTCTGCATGCTCCCAACGGGCATCAAGGACGGCGGCGGGACGGCGTACAACCCGGTCGAGAATTGGATCACGGAGCGCTTTTCGGACACGGGGGCTATTGTGTACTTTATGACCGACGGTCAACCAAACGGCGACAGGGGGATTGTCATGCCCGAGTTTCGCCGGCTGTCGTCACGCAACGACCCCAAGTGGACGTTTCGGGCGCTCTACCTCGGGGACGCGGACAGCCCGCCGCCTGTTCTCGCGGATATTTTCACGGCTTCTAACGTGTTTATCACCCCGTCAGTCGACCATGTGAAGCGGTGGCTCGTGTCGGCGCTCGGCCGCATCACCCCAAAGATCGCTACCGAGGTCACGGTTCAGGTGCTCGAGCGCGGGCGCCCGGTAACGCCGGCGATGAAGGTCAAGCCCGCGCGCGCCGGCGGCGACACGGTCCGTGTGGTGGTTGGTGGGGTCCCGCCCCCAAAGAGCGGCCGCCAGACGCTGGTGATTCGAAACGGCCGCGACACGCACACGGTCGAGATCCAGTCGGACGCAGCCCCTCGGCCGGCCACAGACGAGGAGCGCACGATCCTGGCGATAAAAGTGATTGCGAACGTCCAGGAGACGCTGGCCTCAGGGGACGTCAAGAAGATTCGGGGCGGCCTTGGTATGATCAACGAGCTGGTTCGCACCCTTCCCAAGAACACAGCGGTTGAGGCGCTTCGCGAGACGGTCAAGGAGATTCTTCGGGACCTCGAGTCGAGCAAGGCCGCTGCGTCGGTCCGCCTTCAGAGCCCCAGCTTTGCGCGGATGATTGAGGAGGTCGGCGACCTTCTCCACTTTTCGGCTGAGAAGCTTGGCGGGCGGCTCAAGCGCGTGATTGGCAAGGCGCTGGAGAAGATGGCGTCTGCGACCGAGGATACCGACAAGGCCGCTCGGAACCTGGCCGACGTCGTGCTCCGGTTGCGCCGCACCCTCCCAGCGACCGCGACCGTCAACGGCCCTGTGTGCTTTGTGACCAAGAACCCCATTACCGGCCGGGCAGCGCTGATCATCAAGACGACCATGTCCAACCTCGACGACCTTGAGCGCGAGCTCCGGGAGGGCAACCCGACGTCGCGGTTCTGGCTCAACGTCGCGGCGGGGGGCAACGGTATGGGCGTCGACATTGTCGGCGTGTGCGACCTCGAGGCCGCTTATGCGTACGCCCGCAGCGCGATGAGCAAGACCCGTGAGGCGGTGATTGTCGTTCCGATTGGCGCGGACGACGTGGCGCCGATGCTCGCGGGCCAAATTCTGTACGGCTCGCCGACGCTGCCCGCGAACCTCAAGGCATCACAGGCGGTGGTGTTTGCCTCGATTGCGGCCCAGGCCCTCGCGAACGCGGGGTTTGACCAGATGGGCGCGCTCAAGGTGGTTGGAGCCGATCACGTGGCAGCCATTCTCAGTTTTTGTCCGTACTACCGCCAGATCATGGGCAAGTCGCAGCGGACGGTGCCTCCGCCTCTGGCGCTTGTGGACGGCGAGAAGACGACGGCGGACCAGGTGGTTTTCCGGTACCTCCAGGCGTATCTGGGCGGGCGAGGGACGCTGGGCGGGCTGGTTCAGCGGTCGGTGACCAACACGGCCGACGCTGACGCGGCGCCCAACAACGATAACCTCATGTCGGACCCGCTCTACGTCATGGTTCAGCTGCTCTGGGCCACGCTCGACGACAAGGGGGTCGACACGTTCAACGGGGACGTGCAGCTGTCGCTGGTGTACGAGGTCATCCGCCTTGCGATAAAGCGAAAGCGCCAGGATACGGAGCGCGGTGGGGGCAACCCCTCGGACGTGGTCGACAAGCCGTTCATCGAGTGTTTGCGCGACTGCGTCTCCGCGTTCCACTTTGGCGACATGGGCGAGCCGTCACCGATTCGCGGGGTCGACGCCGCCGCGTTCCGCGAGCGGATTGAGCAGGTGACGACCGAGATGCTCGAGGTAACGTTGGACTCGGAGAAGATTCTCGAGATGGTTAGGTGGACCGAGCAGACGGTGGCGCTTCGCGGGAGCGGTGGCGGGGCGCTTCCGATGGTTGGGCCGTCGGCGCTCAACTGGCTGATCCGGGTGGCCCAGGGGATCCACGCATCGGGCAACACGCACGCCTCGATCGCGGCCAACAACGGTCTCCCCCCGGACGTCGTCGAGGTGCACCCGGCGGCTCCAGCGTACCTCTTGTGCGACGACGCCACCCCGGAGAAGGTGTTTGTGGCGCTGTACCACGCATATCGGGGCACGGGGAGCGATGTGTCGTGTCACGTGACGCCGGAAGCGGTCAAGAAGCTTGTGATGGATCTGTTCAAGTCGAACGAGCTCGTGGCGGCCACTCGTGAGAGCGTTGCCTCGCAGCTTCGGTCCAGGGCGCTGCGGTCGTTTTTCACCAAGTTTAACGACCCCGAGTGCAAGCAGCCGATCCGGATTGCGATGGAGTTCTTCAAGTTCTTCATCCAGGTCGGCGGCAAGAAGGAGGCGGTGGCAGTCCTCAAGCGTCTCACCACGCCGACCATGGTGTTGGCGCTGAGCAAGCACCAGGCCCACCTAGCCGCCATCTTCAAGACGGTGACTCAAATCGAGTTTGCGGAGCTCCTGATTCCACTGGTCGAGGTGGCATCGATCCCCGTGCTCCCGTGCATCGCGCCACTGTTGACCAAGAACGAGGCCTTTTTCGCGGCGCTCAAGGCAGTCAACCCCAAGTTTCGGATCTACGTGCGCGAGCCGCCGCGCCAGAGTGCCCCGCCTCAGGTTGGGTCAAAGCGGTTCAACGCATACTTTGTTCACCTACTCGCGGACGTGGCCGGGGTCAAGATTGAGGTGATCAACGGGAAGGCGGACAACTCGATGGCGCACGCGATTCGGCGGGTGTTCAAGCTCGACAGCCGCGGTATCGGGGTGGTGCTTACGACGGTCCGGTCACCTGGAGCCATTGTGATCAAGCCCGAGCAGGCCGCGGGGACGCCGTTTGCAATCTGCGACGAGACGTACCTTGCGGGCACGATAGTGAGCGCAACGTTCAACACGGAGAAGGTGGAACTGGACAAACCGAATTGCAAGTACAAGGCGATGATCAACCCATGCGTCGTTGTCCAGATTGTCTTTGAGAACGGTCGAAAGATCACCCGCCAGCCTGACGGGTCGTTCCACGACACGCACCCGGACGAGCCGTTGACGCCCGTGATCATATCGAAGGCCGGCGATGCACAGCTGACTAAGGCGCAGGAGGCGCAGCTTGCACGGGCTAATGCGCTGCGCGACGCCGCGCTGAAGGAGCTCGTGAAGGTCGAGTCGGCGCGGAGCCGGTTTGCGCCGCCCCCCACCGACGACGACTTTGACGCCAGCCTCTTTTACTGAGCGCCCTTACCCTTCCCCCTACCCAACCTATACTGCCCACCCTACACACTTGTACACATATAATCTAATGCGAGTCAAATTTACTTGGGCATAGCCTCGAGCAGCGAATTGAGCAGCGTTTGTGGATGGTAGTCAGGCAGCTGTTGAGCCGCGCACGTGTTGCACGTGATCCGGTGCGCGCTCGCGCTCGCGCTCGCGCCAGCCTTGGTCTTGCGTTTGACGACTTCAATTTTTTTCAGGATCTTGCGGGTCGCGGTGTCAAGCCACGCCGCAAACTTGGGAAACTTCTTGTAAAACTTAGCAGAGCGCTCCTTGGACAACAGGTAGTCCTCGGCCAGGATCGCGAGCAACATTTGCATGTCGTGTGACGGGTTGAACGTGGTCGGGCTCGCCGCCCCCACGCAGTCGGACGCGATGTACACATCCTCGAGCTCGATCCGCGCCATCCCAAAGTCGATAAACACCGCCCTGAACCCGTGCGACGGGATTTCGACCCCCGGGAGCGACGTGTACGTGTGCGTGGTGGCCTTGTGGATCAGCGAGGTCGCGACGTTGTCCGGCTTGAGGTCGCGGTGTTGGAAGGTAAGGTCGCGCTGGAGCACAACCAACATAGCGCACAGCTGGGCCATGATCGAAAACATGGCGCCATCGGTCAGGTTGGCCGCCGCCGGCGACTCTTCGTCCAACAGGTGGGTCAGGTCACCCGCCGCCATCTGCTCGCACAGCGTGCACACCGAGAACTTGGGGTAAATATCGTGGCGTATCCGGAGCGGGGCATACAGCTCGGGAACAAACGACTCGGTGTTGGGTAGCCCGTTGATGATGGCGTGGATCACCGTCTCGGTAAAGTATTCTCGGGCGTAGTCGTCGAGCCGCAGCGCCCGCCGCACCACCGCCCGCGACTTGGTGCGTGGGCGGCCGTTGACCGTGACGTTCTCGGCGCGGTGCACATGGTTGTAGGTCCCGCGGTCGAGCCCGAACCCCCAATCAAACTCGTACACGTCTCCGTGTTTTCCCTTGACCCGGTATCGCTGCTTGACCACCGAGGTCCCCGGAAGGAGCGCGGCGGTTGGGATGCACTCGACGATTCGGTCCACCAGCGCGCTGTACCGGTCGCCCCGGGCTTTGCGGAACGACGTGGTAGCCTCCTGGGCGATCTGGATCACCCCCTCGCGGCTCTCGCCAGTGAACGACGCGCTGGACAACGCCATGAGCAACACCGACACGGCCGACTCTGACGACGACGTCATGACGACTTTTTTTTATCCGCGAACAATTTTTCGCTTGGTGCATGTATACAAAGGGCCCAAGATGAACAACGAACTCTATTACAGCCTGCTCAGGGACGGGGTCGCGCCGTCGTCCAAAACCTACGCGGGCGCGATCGGCGGGTGGATCAAATCGCATCCGAACACGCTCATGGCCACTCTGTACCTCGTTCTGATCGGTACGTACATCATGTACGGATTTTCCAAGTGGTCCACTCCGCCCAAAAAGAAGGTGGTCCCCAAAGAGCACCACGAAAAGGTGGAGGCTGTTCGGACCAAGAACCAACGGCCGCGCAAGTACGTCGCCATCTTTTCGGTGATTTTGTCAATCCCGCTGATGGCGCTGGTCTTTTACATCCTGTGGTCGTCGTACAAGCACTCGCCGTCGATTTTCGCGGAGGGCAAAACAAATAAGGTATGGAACACGTCGCTGCTCGGGGCGCTAATTGCCAAGGGGGCCTTCCTGGTGGCTGCGTGGCTTGGGTTCTTCATCTTCCCGGCGTACACGTTCTGGACGGAGGGCAAGACCCCGATGTTCATGGGCGGGTACGAGCCTGTGTCGGGCAAGGCCAGGATTGCCGACAACGTCGGGCAGATTATGCTCGCCGTCCTCTTCATCGCGGGGACTGTCGCGGCGACGCTGAGCATGATGGAACACAATCGGATCGCCAAGATTTTCGAGTCGCACGGCTCGATTGAGTCGATGAGCACCGAAATCAAGGATCAGCTGCTTGGCTACCTTCAAGGCGCCAGCTCGCAACAGGGGCAGACCATCGAGGTCACATGGATCGCGGTGGGCATCGCCACTTTCGCTTCAATCGCGTCCATCATGACGATCTGGGACAAGAACGCCGCGCTCGCGGTGGCGTACAGTATCTAAAGTATTGTGGCTGCCCACAAGTAAACAACAATGTGGAACGATCTCCCGCTCCCGCGTTTTTCGTCTCCGCGCAACATGGAACTACTCCGGGACTACGCCACCCAGTACGTGGCGGTTGACATGATGCACCATCCTACCCCGCGGGTGGTGTCGGCGGTGGTGTCGCATATGGTGACCCAGCCGCTTGACGACGCCGTGTTGACCGCGCTGATAAACGCGCTCCCGCCGCTCTCGGTGAGCCAATTCGTAACTCTGGCCACCGACGTCACGCACGCCCCGCACTTCGACCTGGTCGACAGCCAGACGTATCTGACGTTGGCACACTTCAAACGGCTGTTCCGCGACGAGAGGGAGCCAGCCGCCGCCCTTCCCGCCCACTACAAGACCCGGGGGCAGTATGGGGCAAGCAAGGGAATCACCGTGTTTCCCGAAGTTCACAAGTATTACTGATCGATTAACCCCTCTGCCTCTCATAATCGCTCACCCCTGAGAGGGGGATGGACTCCTTGGGCGTGAAAGGCCGAGCGATCAAGACCAACATCAAGACCAGGAAGAAAAACGATAAGATCAAGACCAATGCCAGGAAGAACAAGGGTAAGATCAAAACCAAAACAAAGGTGGTGGTCAGTTGGGTCGGCGAGCCCACGCGCGCTAACCTGGCCAACATGTCCGACGATCAGCTGAATTCCTACGCCGCCTATCTGGTCCAAAAGGTCAAGACGATGAGCTAGACCTATAAATGTTAAATAAAGCGCATCATACGTGTCACACATTAGCAGTTTTTTATTGAAATGTTTAGTCGTCTTGTGAGCGCACTAATGCGAGCTCGAGGTCGCGCGTCGACGCGTTGACTTACTATTGCAAGGAGTAAAATCAGAGCCCAATGCGAGCGATCAGGCGGTCAAGGGGCGAGGCGAAGCGCGCAGTGTCCAGTGAGATCGCGGCCTGCGTCTTGAGCTTCTCGAGGCGAAAGTCTACTCGACGGGGTTCGTTGTTGTGCAAGGCCTCCCAGTCCTTCTCACCAAGAGCCTCGCGGGTCTTGGTGGCCGCAAACAGAGCGCCTCCAGTCACAGCGCCAACCACTGCGACAGCAAGCGGAATCACCTCCTTGATGACGGGCATGGCTATTCTCGGGTCAAATGGGTACATTAATGACCCGTAAGTTTTGCGGGGGGTATAACGAATCATCAGTGCAATCGTTGTTAATGCGCGCTCTTTTAAAAGACAATGCATATCTTGATCCTCCTGGAGCTTTTCGCGACGGCGTTCGCCCAGACCGACGACAATGTTGAAGAGATCATCTTACGCGGCTACTTCTCGCACGTGACCACGTGGGACACTTGCACACCGATGCTTCCGATTAACGAGACGTGCCTTACCAGCAACAACATTCCGACGACGGGTTGTCGCCGCAACAACCACTTGTGCGAGGGGACCAACCAGAGCTACGCCATCATCCTCCTTACTGAATACGGTCAGGACGGCTGCCTAGACAACATCTGGTTCTGGACGTGCGCGATGCATTGGCTGACTTGCGAAAACGGAAGAAGCTGCGCATGCAACGAGGCCAACAACGCGTCGACTTGCGTGTGCACCAACATCACTAACCCCCATCACTGTCTTCCGGAAGACCTCGATGCCACCTCGACCCCGACTACCTCGGCCACCTCGACTCCGACTACCTCGGCCACCTCGGCCACCTCGACCCCGACTACCTCGGCCACATTGACCCTGGCTTCAACTTTTACTTCGACTCCAGCCATAACCACCCTATTCTCAACCATGTGTCCGACCGGATCCACCGAGACGTCGGGATCGACCCAAGACTCGAAATCAACCGAAGTGGTGGAAAAAACGCCGTGGTGGATTCCGGTGGCTTGCATTTTGACCGGTGCTCTTGTCGGCGCCCTGATTGCGGTGGTGGCCCAGAGAAAAATGGTCCCCCGCGCGCCTTTGCCCAACGGACGCCAGTCGTTTTACAACCCGGTGTACAGCGGCGTAGGGCCGGCCGACACAGTTTAGCTCAGTGCGAATAGACGCTATGATATTCGCCATCATCTCCCAACACACTAAATGTTATGGTTTCTGTAGATGTGTCTTCAAGTAGCAGGGGTTTGTCGTGATCCCAGCTGACCCCACTGCGATATTCGCCCTCATTCGAGCAAAACACGCGGTACTTGCCTATGCGCCCGCTTACCTGGACGATGTACTTGTAGGCAGAAATATGGTAGACCTCTGCAAAGGGCTTCTTCCAGTAATTGTTCAGATCAAAGGTGGCCTTAATCTGTGCAATTTCCTCCAGCGTGTAACGCCGAACCCACTTGGCGGGATCGTGTGAGTAGGACATTTTGATCGCCACGTCAAAAAATTCTCTCCCGCCGGACAACAAAGAGAGCGATGGAAAAAAGGATTAAAATGGTGATGGTTGGGAACTACGGTGTGGGCAAGAGCTGCTTGGTCCGGCGGTACATCGAAAACTCGTACCGCCCGACCGAGAGCTCGACCATCGGGACCGCGTTCCACGAGACCCTCTTTTTCCCCAAGCAGCCACCCGCTCCTCCCGGCCAAATAGCTGACCCCCTGTTCCCCATCAAGGTGCAACTCTGGGACACGGCGGGAGCTGAACGGTACCGCGCGCTCGCCCCCATGTACCTTCGGGGCGCCGAGGTGATTGCGCTGGTTTACGACGACACGACAGAATCGCGCGACAATTTGCCCAGCCTGATGAAAATGATTCATGAGAATGCGCCTACAGCCGTGGTCGGCCTGATGATGAACAAGTGCGACCTGATTCAGAACGTTCCGCATAGCAACGTCGAACAGCTGATGCCCGACTACAACTTTCAGGTGTCAGCGCAGACGGGCGAGGGGGTCCACACCTCGTTCAACCGGCTGCTCAGCGCCGCTGTGGTGATGCGAGAGGAGCACGTGGCCCCGACGGAGTCAATCCATCTCGACAGCCCCATGTACGGCGGGCAGTCCACCAATCCGACACAGCGTACCGAAAAGCGGTATCAGTGTTGTTGATCGATGTACACTCTCGATAAAAAAAAAGTGTCAGCCCTGCTCATCTGTTCATGATAAATGGTTGTTGTTTTTTTTTA
>Ga0105053_10000954_pt1 | contig 46796 bp, 49 predicted proteins | sample BON01_FD_78093 | JGI IMG/M metagenome (GOLD analysis project Ga0105053, IMG submission 78093) | Freshwater microbial communities from Lake Bonney liftoff mats and glacier meltwater in Antarctica - BON-01 | ecosystem: Environmental > Aquatic > Freshwater > Ice > Glacier meltwater | place: Lake... | reverse complement strand
TGATTGATGCCGGGGCCTCTCCAATTTGTCGTCGACAAATCGGCTGCCTCGTTCAGCTGAGCGCGCGCCAGCCGATGTCGCGGCGGCAAAAACCATCCGGCCAGTCGATCGAATCGACCATGGCATAGGCGCGGGCATGCGCCTCGCTCAGGCTCGCGCCCCGGGCCGTGACGCCCAGAACGCGTCCGCCAGTTGCTATGATATGACCTTCACTCGATTCGGCAGTTCCCGCGTGAAATGTCATATGAAAGCTGTCCTCGGGCAGATCGCTGAGGCCGTTGATGGGCGTGCCTTTGACGTAGTCGCCCGGATAGCCACTTGCGGCCATGACGACGGTCAGCGCGTGATCGTCAGCCCAATGCACTTGCTGCCCATCCAGCCGCCCTTCGGCGCAGGCCTGCAGTAGGTCCAGTATCTGACCGCCAAGGCGCATCATAAGCGCCTGACATTCGGGGTCGCCAAAGCGGACATTGTATTCCACTAAGCGCGGCTGGCCATCCTTGATCATCAACCCGACAAAAAGCACGCCGGTAAAGGGCGTGCCGCGTGCCGCCATGGCGGCCATCGTCGGGCGCACGATCTGATCCAGCGCCTTTTGCGTCACTTCCTCGCTCATCACCGGGGCAGGGGTATAGGCTCCCATGCCGCCGGTGTTGGGGCCGGTATCGCCGTCATAGGCGCGTTTGTGGTCCTGTGCCGTGCCGATCGGCAGCACGGTTTTGCCGTCGCACAGCACGAAAAACGACGCTTCTTCGCCGTCCATGAACTCTTCGACAACGACCTCGGCTCCGGCCGCGCCGAATTGGCCACCCATCATGTCATCAATGGCGGCTAGCGCCTCGTCCATGGTCATGGCGACGACGACGCCTTTGCCTGCGGCAAGGCCATCAGCCTTGATCACGATCGGTGCGCCTTGGGTTTTCACATAGTCGCGTGCGTCATCGGGGTGGGTGAAGTGACCGTAGGCAGCGGTTGGTGCGTCACAGGCGTCGCAGATTGCTTTTGTGAAAGATTTCGACGATTCTAGCTGCGCTGCAGCAGCAGAAGGTCCGAAAACTGAAAATCCTGCAGCGCGGCAAATATCGGAAACGCCTGCGGCAAGGGGCGCTTCTGGCCCGAAAATGATGAAATCGATGGCGTTTTGCGATGCGAAATCTACCACCGCGGCACCGTCTAAAATATCAAGCGACGCACATTCGGCCAGCTGTGCGATGCCCGCATTTCCCGGTGCAACGATCAGACGATCGCACTTGGGGTTCTGCTTGATGGCCCAGGCCAGCGCATGTTCGCGTCCGCCGTTGCCCAGGATCAGGATGTTCATGGGGGTCTCTCCACTTGGCCTTGGTTTGGATGCGTTCTAAGGTCAGGGCCGACACATCACAAGGGCACCCTGATGGACCTTTTCGAACACGCCACCCCCGCCAGCAACGCGCCCGAGTTTACGGTCAGCGAGATTTCTGGTGCCGTGAAGTCGATTATCGAGAGCGAATTCGGCCATGTGCGCATTCGCGGCGAGGTGGGGCGCGTGTCGCGTCCGCGTTCGGGCCATATGTATCTGGATCTAAAAGACGACCGCTCCGTTATTTCTGGCATCATCTGGAAAGGCCGCGCCGATGAACTGCCGCAACTGCCCGAAGAGGGGATGGAGGTCGTCGCCACCGGCAAGCTGACCACCTTTCCCGGTCAGTCCAAGTATCAAATCATAATCGAAGACATCGTCCCCGCCGGGGCGGGCGCGCTAATGGCGATGCTGGAAAAGCGCAAGGCGCTGCTGCAGGCAGAGGGGCTGTTCGATCTAAGTCATAAGCAGGCCCTGCCATTCCTGCCGGAAATCATCGGCGTCGTCACATCGCCCTCTGGCGCGGTGATTCGCGATATCCTGCACCGCCTGCGGGACCGCTTTCCGCGCAAGGTGCTGGTGTGGCCGGTCGCCGTTCAGGGCGCGAAATGCGCGGCCGATGTGGCGGCGGCCATCCGTGGTTTTAACGCTATGACGCCGGGCGGCGCATTGCCCCGGCCCGATCTGCTGATCGTGGCGCGCGGCGGTGGCTCGCTCGAGGATTTATGGGGCTTTAACGAGGAAGTCGTGGTCCGTGCCGCTTTTGAAAGCCAGATTCCCCTGATATCCGCCGTGGGGCACGAGACGGACACGACGCTGATCGATTTTGTGTCCGACCGGCGCGCGCCCACGCCAACTGCGGCCGCCGAAATGGCGGTGCCGGTCCGGCTGGATCTGTTCGCGGCCTTGGACAGCCAAGGCGCGCGGATCAGCCGGGCCGTCAGCCAGGGGCTTGGCCTGCGCCAACAGCGTGTACGCGATCTGGCTCGCGCCCTGCCGCAACGCGATGCGCTGCTGCAGGGGCCACGGCAACGGCTGGATTATCTTGGAGAACGGCTACCAGCCGCATTGCAGGCGGCAGCGGCCAAGAAACGTGTGAAATTGGCCGATGCTGCCCTGCGGCCCGGCGTGTTGCACCGCGGGATTGCGGAACAACGCAGGCGTCTGGATGCCTTGGTGGCGCGGTTGGAACCTGCCTTGCAGCGCCGCGTTGCTGATGCAGGATCCGCCTTGGGGAAAATGCGTTTGGCCCCGCCTGACCTTGGCCGCAAACGCGAGCGTCTGGGGCAATGGACACAGCTTTTGTCGGACCGGGCTTCCCGCCAGCAGGACCAGCGCCGCGCCCGGCTAGAGGCGTTGGACCGCGTCCGCGAAACGCTTGGATACCGCGAGACGCTCAAACGCGGCTATGCGGTGGTGCGGGCCGATGGCGCTGTGGTGACATCAACGCAAGCCGTCGCCAAGGCCGCAAAGGTCGAGATCGAATTCAGCGACGGTCGCATAACCCTCTAGGACAGTAGTTCTGGCCCCGGGCAGACCAGCGGGACCGGGGCCTCTGACGCCTCCAACAGGACGGTGCCGGTCGTCGATTGCGCGCGTAGGCCGCGCTCTGTGCGAGTCACGGTCCAGCATTTTGGTTTCGGGTCGGTGTCATAGGTGAAACAGATCAGCCCACCTCGGTCGAACCAGCGGCCCGTCTGGCACAGGCTCTGCGTGCTGGACCACGTGACGCTGCGGTCGTTGCCATAGGCCTCTGCCCCAAAGGGTGTGCCATCAGGCTGGGCAAAGGTCAGGGTCTTGCCGCTGACATAGGTATCGAAGCCGTCGCCATCCAGCACCTGTCCCAGCGCCGGTGTGGCAAGCGTCAGGGCAAGGATCAGCGCCTTGATCATGCGGCCGTCCAGCGCCGCACCCGGCGGTCCATCACGACCCGCCACAGCGACGGAAACAGCGCAAGCGTGGCCATGGTGGGCAGGGATCGGGGCGGGGTCGGGCTGTCGATATCAACGCTCAGTGCCGGAAAGGGACACTGGGGGTGCGCGTGGTGGTTGGCGTGGCGCGGCGCGTTCAGCATCAGGGCCGCGGAAAACCAATGCGGCGCGTTCCAGCTGTGACGCGGGCCGATGGGTTCGATCCTGCCGCTTGGTTCGGGTTTTTGCATCAGGCCATAGTGCTGAACGTAATCCGACAGCAGCAGTTGCACGTGCGCACAGGCGATCAGCGCCAGATACCAGGCCAAGCCGCGCCTGCCGCCAAGGGCAAAAGCCGCCAGCAGTATTGCCGCTCCGCCGCCGAGGTATGTCACATATGGATGATGCCATATGCTGCGACCCACGCGGTCCAGCCGGGCGGTCTCGGCTAAAAACCCCTGCCGGAATTCGCTGCCCCAAGCGCGAGGGCCATAGTCCCAGAACCCTTCTCCCAGCCGCGCCGTTGCCGGATTGTCCGGCGTGGCGACAAGCCGGTGATGGATCAGCACATGCGCCGAGGTGTGATGGCCATACAGCATCGAGACATAGATCCACTGCCCCAGCTGGTGCAGACTGCGGTCGCTCTTGTGGATCAGCTCGTGCGCGTTGGCATTGCTGACCTGCCCGAAATACAGCCCCACCGCCATGAACAGCCCGGCTGTGCCGACAGGCCCAAGACTGCGCTGCCCAATGGTCCAGACGATAAGCGCGAGCATGATCAGATGCCCGATGCCCAGCATGACGCTTAGCACATCGGCGGCGGGAAATTCGGCCTGCGGATCAGCGGCTTGCGGCTGCGCGATAACCGCCAACTTATCCAGAAGATAGCTAAAGACCGTCATGTAAACCAGCGCTGCCAGCACCCAGACTCCGCCCTGCGAAGCAGCCAGCGCGATCAGGGGTAGCGGCACAAGGGTGGCAAGGGCGAAAAGGAGCATGGCAACCAGTTGGGCGAGAATTGGGTTCGGGGCCCGTATACCATCATCCGCGTGGCGATTGGGGGCAAATGGTGCAGGCATTATCATTGGTCGCACCGCAGCCGCCATCCATTGTGTCGCTTTTCCATCGCTCCTCCTGCCCCGCCGCCGTATGTTAGACGGGCACGACATGGGGGGCAGAGCATGGCGCTGGATCAAAAGGACGGGGTCTGGAAATCGGGCCGTGGCAAAGGGCGGCGCACGCCTAAGGGGCGGCAGTTGGATGATGCGGCGTGGGCCGAGGTTCGCACCCTGATCGGTGATGGCCCGCACCCGCGCGACATGCTGATCGAATATCTGCACCTTGTGCAGGACCGTTACGGCCACCTGTCTGCCGCCCATCTGCGCGCGCTGGCCGAAGATATGCGCCTGTCTCAGGCCGAGGTCTACGAAGTCGCAACCTTCTACGCCCACTTTGACGTGGTGAAAGAGGGCGAGGCACCGCCGCCCGTATTGACCATCCGCGTATGTGATTCGCTGTCTTGCGAACTGGCAGGCGCGCAAGCGCTGAAGCAGGCGCTGACGGACGGGCTGGACCCAGGCCAAGTCCGTGTGCTGCGTGCGCCCTGCGTGGGGCGCTGCGATAGCGCGCCAGCGGCGCATCTGGGGCACCACTCGGTGGATCATGCGACCTTCGATAAAGTGCAGGCGGCGATCGCGGCGGGTCGCACCCATCCGGATATCCCGGAGTATCAGCCGCTGGACTCCTACCGCGCCCACGGCGGCTATGACACGCTGGCTGAACTCCGCGGCCACGGCGACTGGGAATCGGTGCAGGACCGCATCGCCTCGTCTGGTCTGCGTGGCCTTGGCGGCGCAGGATTTCCATCGGGCAAGAAATGGAGCTTTGTGCGATCAGAATCTGCCCCCCGCCTGATGGCCGTCAACGGGGACGAGGGCGAGCCAGGCACCTTCAAGGACCGCAAGTATCTGGAAGAGACGCCGCATTTGTTCCTAGAGGGGATGCTGATCGCCGCCTGGGCCGTCGATGCCGCACGGATCTATATCTACATGCGCGATGAGTACCCCGCTGCGATCCAGATCCTGCGCCAGGAAATTGCCGCATTGGAAGCCGCAGGCATCATCGCAAAAGGCTATGTCGATCTGCGGCGCGGGGCCGGTGCCTATATCTGCGGCGAGGAATCCGCGATGATCGAAAGCATCGAGGGCAAGCGCGGTATTCCCCGTCACCGTCCGCCCTATGTCGCGCAAAAAGGCATCTTTGGCCGCCCTACGCTGGTGCACAACATCGAAACACTGGTCTGGGTGGCGCGCATCTGCCGCGAGGGGCCGCATATCCTGACGGATGTGGAAAAGAACGGGCGCAAGGGGCTGCGCAACTACTCTGTCTCTGGCCGGGTGGCGAAGTCGGGCGTCTATCTGCTGCCTGCTGGATCAACGATCCTTGACGTGATTGCAGCGGCGGGCGGGATGGCTCCGGGCCATACCTTTAAAGCCTATCAGCCGGGCGGGCCGTCTTCGGGCCTGCTGCCTGCCAGCATTGATGATGTGCCGCTCGATTTCGATACCCTCGCGGACTACGGCACCTTCATCGGTTCTGCTGCGGTGGTCGTGCTGGGACAGGGCGACAGCGCGCGAGGCGCGGCGCTGAATATGCTGGATTTCTTTGCCAGCGAATCCTGCGGGCAATGCACGCCCTGCCGGGTCGGTTGCGAAAAAGCGGTGCAGCTGATGGCGGCGGATAGCTGGGACGCAGAGCTGCTGATGGACCTGTGCCAAGTGATGACCGACGCCAGCATCTGCGGCTTGGGGCAAGCGGCACCAAACCCGATCAAATCGGTACTGACTCACTTTAAGGACGAGGTGTAAGTATACGGTTTAGTTGGTATAAATTGCGCAGGTGCACCCCTGCCGGCGGATGTCGTTGCGTAGCTTTTTAGCTTCGCGCCATGACTGCGCCCCCATGCGGGCCATATAGTGTCCCTGTCGCCCTGACACCCGGTTGCCGGTGAAAATCAGATTGACCGGCTTGCCCGCCAGCATACCCCGGCAAGCCTGCGCGCGCCGATCAATGGCAGCGCGGGCCTGCGATTTGGTCTTGCCAAAGGCCAGTTGCACGCCTCTCGGCGCATAGGTCGGCGCGGGCGGTTTAAACTGGGGATAGGTGCGATTGTGCGCCACATCGTGGCAGGCTGTCTGAAACAGCGTGTTGCCCTGCAAGCCGAGATCATGCGTCTCTGGCGGGACGTGGTGCCATGTCTCGGCTGTTAGCCCGGTAATGAACTGCATATATTCCACCGTTTCTTGCGCCAACCCGCCGGTTTGGGCGATAAGCTCAGTGACCTGCGCCTCTCCGCCATTATAGGCGACGGCGACCATCCCCGGATTGCCAAAGCGGCGGATCAGATCGCCTAGATATTGAGCCGAGAATTCAAGCGCTTCTGCCGGGTTGTAAAGATCCCGCAGGCCGCGCAGTTGTGCGGTGCCGTCGATGAACTGGGCGATGTTGCGCGCCCGCGCAGGCGACAGGGCATCGGGGTCAAACCGGCTTTCCTGCCAGATCAGCTGGGCGAAGAAGGCGGGGTCCATATCGTTGACATGCGCAAAGGCGTCGATCGCCTGACAGGTGTCATGGACAAAATGCGCCGGTCTGACGCATTGCATCGCCCCGCACCGACCTTTGCTGCATAAGGTGCCGCCTTCGGCGCGGGCATGGCTCGGCAAATATAGCAAAATGGCAAGACTACTCAGGCGCAATATGAGGGCATCTCAGATGCGGGCCGCGCCGCGCCGTCAACCGCCATGGCACCGCACTCTTTCCTTTGGCAGGGCTTGGCACTAGCTAAGGGCAACACTTTCGCGCAGGACGGACCCCATGGCATTTTTCAAGAAGCTGAAGGACCGCATGTTCCGGTTGTCGGACAAGCTGGACGAAGGATTAGACGCTATTGTCGGGGGCGGTGACAGCACGCCCGCCGCGCCTGAACCCGTTGCTCCGCCGCCGCCTGCCGCAGAAGCGCCAGTACCTGCACCTGCGCCTGCGCCTAAGCCGACCCGCGCACCGCCGCCCGCCCCGGCACCGGAACCAGCCCCTGCTAAACCCGCAGGCATCCTTGGCCGCATGTTCGCGTCCGAGCAAAAAGAGGTCGTGCGCCGCACCCTTGACGATGCAATGGTCGAGCAGCTCGAAGAGCTGCTGATCGCCGCAGACATGGGCGTCGACACCGCGCTGCGCGTGACCGCCAACATGGCAGAGGGCCGCATGGGCAGCCGCCTTTCCGTGGATGAAATCAAACAGCTGCTGGCGGACGAAGTGGCGCGCATCATGGAGCCGGTCGCCCGCCCAATGCCGTTGTATAACCAAAAGCCACAGGTCGTGCTGGTCGTCGGTGTCAACGGCTCTGGCAAGACGACAACCATCGGCAAGCTGGCCAGCCAGTTCAAGGCGGCGGGCAAATCGGTTGTCATCGCTGCCGGTGACACATTTCGCGCCGCTGCCGTCGAACAATTGCAGATCTGGGGCGACCGCGCCGGTGTGCCTGTCCTGACTGCGCCCGAAGGTTCTGATCCCGCCTCGCTTGCATTTGATGCAATGACCAAGGCGCAGGCGGACGGGGCCGATCTGTTAATGATCGATACCGCAGGCCGGTTGCACAACCGCGCCGATCTGATGGAAGAGCTGTCAAAGATGGTCCGCGTGATCCGCAAGAAAGACCCCGACGCGCCGCACAATACGCTGCTGGTGCTGGACGCGACGACTGGACAGAATGCCCTGCAGCAGGTCAAGGTGTTTCAGGAACTCGCCGACGTCTCCGGCCTTGTGATGACAAAACTCGACGGCACCGCCAAAGGTGGCGTACTGGTCGCGCTGGCCGACAAGTTTGGCCTGCCGATCCATGCCATCGGCGTGGGCGAGCAGATTGACGACCTTGCCCCCTTCGACCCCGAAGATTTCGCCCGCGCCTTGGTCGGGCTCGACGCATGACCCATTCATTTGGGCCGGTAAACTCCGGGGGGCGGCGTCAGCGGGGGGCTGGCCTCCTCGCAATGTGCGACGATGGGCGAATGGTTCGTGCAGATCACTGGCACGCCAGAGGGCGCGCGGCTGGCCACGATGTTGGCGTTGATGTCCGCAATTGCCCATGCAGCCTTTGGAGCGCTTCAAAAAGGGTGCCATGATCCTTGGCTGTCGCGCGGAGCTAACTACGGCTGGCTGTTCTTCATCTCGGCCCTGGTCACGCTGTTTCTGGTGTGTTTGCTGACGTTGCAGGTAGCATGGTTGCTTGCGGGGGCGCTGGTTATTCACTTTGGCTACAAGGTGACGATGGCGCTGTCCTATGAACGCGCGGCTTATACCGTCGTTTATCCAATCGTGCGCGGCACGGGGCCGCTGGTCACAGTGCTGGCCGCCAGCGTGATGTTTCACGAGCAATTCACCTTGGTGCAATGGCTGGGCGTCTTGTGCTTCTCGGGCGGCATCTTGATGCTGGCCTTCGTCAATCTGCGCGAAAAACAAGCTGGACCTGCGGAAGATGCAGATTGGCCTGCTGTGGGCGTTGGCTGCGGGTATTTTTGGTCGCGATTTATACGACCTACGATGCCTAAGGTATCCGGCAGGCAATTGATCCGTTCACATTTCTAGCATGGTTCTTTTTCGTGACTGCGATTGATTTCCCGATCCTTCCACCATCCGCTATCGCCGCATGGTAAAACCGCCCGCTTTGGGGCCGTTAATACTGCGCGGCTTTTTCGGGTCTTTCATTGCTTGGTTGTCGTTCGGCGGCGTGATGCTGGCGACCCGCCTCAACAAAGTAGGAGAGGCCGCCGTGCTGCGCGAAACCTCGACCGTGTTTGCCGCGTTGATTGCCTGACTTATCTTGGGCGAACATGTCGGAAAACGCCGCGCCGTGCTGATGGCGCTGGTTGCCTTGGGTGCCGTAATCGTGGAAATGGGGGGCTAGAGGGGGACCATCATGGCCACGCAACCGATCAATCCGTTTCTGAAGCAGGTGCTGGAACTTGGCCCGACGGTCATGTTCTTCATCGTCTATACCCGTATCAAGGAAGACGTCTTTACCATCGGCGGAACCGAGTATTCTGGTTTCATTCTCTCGACGCTGATCTTTATCCCGATATTGCTGGTGGCGATGGGCCTTCTTTGGGCACTGACAAAAGAGCTGAGCCGGATGCAGATTTTCACCGCCTTCATGGTGATCTTCTTTGGTGGCCTGACTGCCTACTTCAATGACGAGCGGTTTTTTAAGATGAAAACCTCTATCGTTTATATGATGATCGCTGCGGTGCTAGGCTTTGGCCTGCTGCGCGGCAAATCCTATATGGAGTGGGCGATGGGTGCGGCCCTGCCTATGGAGCATAAGGGTTGGATGATCCTGACGCTGCGCGTAGCGCTGTTCTGCGTCGCGCTGGCGCTGTTCAACGAATGGCTGTGGCGGACCCAGTCGACTGACCTGTGGGTCAAGATCGAAACCTTTGCCTTTCCGGTGATCAGCATGATCTTTCTGGGTTGGCAATTTTATGCCGTGCGCAATTACATGATCGAAGAAGACTCCGGCTCAAAGTAAAGGAAAATCTGATTAACGCTGTCGGCTTTGCTAAAATCAGAGCGTGAGCGCTATGGCGATACCTTTTGGAGGCGAAAGCGGCCTGCATTGTACTTTCTGTGCTGCTATTGCGGGTTCACACTCGCTTTCAGGCTGACTAGTCCTCAGGCCATGACTTCTCGTCGCACCAAGAACAGATTACCGAGGGCTAACAGCGTAAAGAGCTGCGCTCGGTTCTTGGCAGGACCGCGGTAGCGGGTCTTCACATGGCCGATCACGACGTTTTCGACCCCTTCCAGCCGCGCACCAGCGTGATTGATATCAATCAACGTGGCCCGTTTCCGGCTCCGCAGCGTGGTCAATGTCAGGACAAACGCCGTTGGATAACTGTGGCGACGAAATTGCTGGTTCATGTTCAGATCCCCTGGGTAAGAGCGCTAGTGTTAGCGTGGGGATCTGAACAATCGGTTAGGCCAGTTTAGAAAAAAGCTGATCCTGCGCGCCGCGATCCTTCGCAAAATCCCCGCGCAGATTCGCGTGCAAGGCGCGGCCGCGCTTCACGGCAGGGCGGGCACCGACTTCGTCCAGCCAGCGGGCCAGATGCGGTTTGTCGTCCAGCGTCTGTTGCTGGCCTTCCCACAGGGATGCCCAGCCCCAACAGGCCATGTCGGCAATGGAATAGTCAGCGCCGGCGATGAACTGGTTATCCGCCAGCTGCCGGTCCATCACGCCGTAAAGACGCGAGACTTCGCTGCGATAGCGGTTCTTAGCATAGGGCAGGTCGTTGGGCGGATCCATCGCCGGCGCGTATTTCAGGAAATGATGGGCCTGTCCGGCCATCGGACCAAGCCCGCCCATCTGCCACATCAGCCATTGATCCACCGCGATGCGGTCCCTTTCGGTCGCGCCGCTAAACTGGCCTGTCTTGCGCGCCAGATATTGCAAGATCGCACCGGATTCAAAGATCGAGATTGGCGCGCTGTCTGGCCCGTTCGGATCGGTGATCGCGGGCATGCGGTTGTTTGGGGATATTTGCAGAAACTCGGGCTTGAACTGATCGCCCTTGCCGATGTTAACTAGGCGGGTTGTGTAGGGCAGCGCGAATTCTTCCAGCGCGATAGAGACCTTCCAGCCGTTCGACGTGGGCCAGAAATACAGGTCGATAGGGTCGGGCATCGAAGGGGCCTTTCGCAGCCAGCGGCCCAGATCAGCCGCGGCTTTAATGGTAGTTGTTCATGGCGGTTGCGCAATGGCAGACTTCGGCGCGCATTATCCGGCAATAGATCGATGCCGCTCCGCAGGATGCGTCAAAAGGTTTGAGCATAGCCGCTGCGCTCGCATGACAGCGCGTTGCGGGCGAAAAAGGTCATGTCCGCCGGGCCAAAGGTCGCACGGTTCAGAACCAGCGACAGGCGGATCAGCAGGACTTCGGTGATGTTATCGTCCAGCACATCCGCGGGCAGGGGGGGAAGGCATCATACAAACGCAGGCGAAGACTGCGGCGGCTGGTATCGGCCGTCTGGTAGGTCATCGGCAAACCCGCGCTACATCTGGTGTCGGCTTTGCGGTAATGCTATTCAGTAACCGAGCGGTGACACCTGCGCCCGCCTTGACGCAGTTTTGCGCGACGCCTATATCGGCGCTGTGGTGATTTGATACCAGATTGCGGGCCACGTTAAACAATTCGCTAAAGGGGTAAGGGGGGGTGCCCCGATACCTGTAGGTGTCGGGGTTTTTCTTTGCCGGAAAGGGCACGCCATGACCGAATGGAACAAGCGCACCAAAGCCGTTCACGCAGGCACGCGTCGGAGTCAGTACAACGAAGTCTCCGAGGCGATCTTTTTGACGCAGGGCTTCGTCTATGACACTGCCGAGGCTGCGCAGCAGCGGTTCCTGAAAGCGGGCGATGACGAGTTTATCTATGCCCGCTATGGCAACCCGACGACGGCGATGTTCGAAGACCGCATCGCTGCGATTGAGGGGGCCGAAGACGCCTTTGCCACCGCATCGGGTATGGCCGCCGTGTCTGGCGCGCTGATGAGCGTGCTGAAAGCAGGCGATCATGTTGTCAGCGCCCGTGCGCTGTTCGGATCCTGCCTTTATGTGCTGGAAGAAGTGCTGACCCGCTACGGCGTCGAAGTCACATTCGTCGACGGCACCGATCTGGAACAGTGGAGGGCCGCCCTGCGCCCGGACACCAAGATCGCGTTCTTCGAATCCATTTCGAACCCCGCGCTGGAAGTTGCCGACCTGCCGGGCATTGCTAAGCTGGCCCATGCCGTCGGCGCGATGGTCATGTTGGACAATGTCTTTGCCACGCCAGTCTATAGTCGCGCGCTGGAATTGGGGGCCGACGCAGTCATCTATTCCGCGACCAAACATATCGACGGGCAGGGGCGTGCGCTGGCCGGTGTGATCCTTGGATCAAAAGAGTTTATTCGCGGCACTGTCGAGCCATACATGAAACATACCGGCGGCTCAATGTCGCCATTCACTGCGTGGATGCTGGTGAAGGGGCTAGAGCACATGGACCTGCGCGTGCGCGCACAGACTGCGAGTGCGCTGCACATCGCCAAGGGGCTGGAAGGCCACCCTAAGCTGACGCGCGTGATCTATCCGGGGCTGGAAAGCCATCCGCAGTATCAGCTATGCATGGAGCAGATAGGCGCAGGCGGCACGGTGCTTGCTATCGACGCCGGATCGCAAAAGGCGTCGTTCAAGCTGCTCAATGCGCTGAGCATCTTCTTGATTTCCAACAACCTTGGCGATGCTAAGTCGATCGCAACGCCGCCCGCGTCTACAACCCACCAGCGGCTGCCTGACGATCAAAAGGCACACTTGGGCATCACGCCGGGCCTGATCCGCTTGTCGGTCGGTCTGGAAGACTCGGACGACCTGCTGCGCGATCTGCTCGCTGCCCTTGACGTCGTCTAAGTGCATGTCGCACCCTTGCCCGACCCTTTGCGGGGGTGCGACATTATGTTAACCTGTCGCAATATTATTTGAAAACATGCGGTGATGCCCCACTTAAGGAAAGAATGATGAAAAGGGTGTTAGCCGGCATGAACCTTCAATCCCGTGATATGGATCGTCAACCAAGCCGTGTAGAGGCAGAGGCCGCCCTGAGCCTGCTTCGCCGTTGGGCGGGGGCTGCCACCAGTGAAGAGATCGTGACGCTAGACCCGCAGATCGGCACACTGCTCCCCGGTCAGGCCGATTATGCCGCGCTTTCGCGGACCTATCCTGTAGATTTCGTCGTGGATGCGGCCTACAAAGCGACGCTGCCCGACTTGCAGAACGGGCCGTCCAGCCTGATCCGCGGTGCGCAGCGGCAGATTCAGCATGTCGGGATTTCCAACTTTCGCCTTCCTATTCGATTCCACACTCGCGACAATGGTGATCTGACGCTGGAAACCAGCGTGACCGGCAGCGTCAGCCTAGAGGCCGAAAAGAAGGGCATCAACATGTCCCGGATCATGCGAACCTTCTATAAGCACGCCGAAGAAACCTTTAGTTTTGAGGTGATTGAACGGGCGCTGGATGCCTACAAGACCGATTTGGACAGCTTTGATGCGCGTATCCAGATGCGGTTCAACTTTCCTGTTCGGATCGAAAGCCTGCGGTCCGGCCTATCGGGTTATCAGTATTATGATGTGACGCTCGAACTGGTCGAAACGGAGTGCGTGCGCCGCAAGATTATTCACTTCGATTATGTTTATTCCAGTACGTGCCCATGCTCGCTGGAATTGTCGGAACACGCACGCCAGTTCCGCGGCCAACTGGCCACGCCGCATTCGCAGCGCTCTGTAGCGCGGCTTTCTGTGGTGCTGGAGCCGGGTCAAAAGGTCGTATGGTTCGAAGACCTGATCGACATGGCCCGCGCCGCGGTGCCGACGGAAACGCAGGTCATGGTCAAGCGCGAGGACGAACAAGCCTTTGCCGAACTGAACGCCGCTAACCCGATCTTTGTCGAAGACGCAGCCCGTCTGTTCGCCGAGCAGCTACAGCTTGATCCACGGATCGGGGATTTCCGCGTGCTGGCCAGCCATCAGGAAAGCCTGCACAGCCACGACGCTGTTTCCGTGCTGACCGAAGGGCCGACCTTTGCCGCGCAGTCACTTGATCCGCGCCTTTTTGCGTCATTGTTCCACGTCGGGTAGGGCCGGGCGCGCAGAGCGCTTGACAGCGCGGCGGCCCCGATGCACCTCGGATGAATGATTGACCTGCGCCCCGTCGGATATGTTATCGGCCTCTTGGTCGCCACGCTGGGGCTGACCATGCTGCCGTCGTTTGTGGCAGATCTGATCGCCGGGAATGGCCATTGGCCTGTATTTCTGGAATCCGCGATAATCACCACCCTGATCGGGACGCTGGTCGCCATGGCCTGCGCGAATGGCGTGACCGCCGGTCTAACAGTGCGCCAGACGTTCCTGCTGACCTCGACGATCTGGATAACGCTGCCGCTGTTCGGCGCGATCCCGTTCATCATAGGTGCCACCAACTGCGATTTCACCGACGCTTACTTCGAGGCGATGTCAGGCCTGACCACCACCGGCTCCACGGTCCTTGGCGGGCTAGAGGCGCTGCCAGAGGGCATAAAACTGTGGCGCGGGACCCTGCAATGGCTGGGCGGCATCGGTATCATCGTCGTCGCAATGGTGTTCCTGCCGGAGCTGCGGGTCGGCGGCATGCAAATTTTTCGCTCTGAATCCTTTGAAACGATGGGTAAAATCCTGCCCCGCGCGGCTCAGATCGCCTCGCGCATATCGGTCATCTATGTTGGCCTGACGGTGGCCTGCGCGCTGACTTATAACGCGCTGGGCATGCCGTCGTTCGATGCGGTGGTCCACGCGATGACGACCCTATCCACCGGCGGCATGGCAAATACTGACAGCTCTTTTGGCATCTACGGCGCAGGCATTCACTATGTAGGTGCCTTTTTTATGTTCAGCGCGGCGCTGCCCTTTGTCCGTTATGTGCAACTGCTTGGCGGCTCTGCCAAGCCGCTGCTGCGCGACAGTCAGGTGCGAACGTTTTTCTGGATCATTATGGTCTGCGTGCTGATGATCACCGCTTGGGTTTGGGGCCGCGAGGGGCAGGTGACCGAAATCGCCTTTCGCGAGGCGCTGTTCAACGTCGTCTCGATCATATCTGGTACGGGCTATGCCAGCGCGGATTACATGGCGTGGGGCACGTTCCCGGTCGTAATGTTCTTCTTTATCGGTCTGATTGGTGGCTGCGCCGGATCGACCGCCTGTTCGATCAAGGTGTTTCGCTACCAGCTGCTTTTTGCCTCGCTCAAGGCGCAGATCCGGCAGATCCATTCGCCCCACGGCGTCTTTATTCCCCGTTACGAGGGGCGGCCCGTGGGGCAGGACGTGCTGAACTCTGTCATGGCGATGTTCGTCCTCTACATCCTGCTGGTAGGCATCTTTTCCGTTCTGCTGGGGCTGACAGGGCTGGATTTCATCACATCCGTGTCCGGTGCGGCCACCGCGCTGGCAAACGTTGGCCCGGGTCTGGGACCCCAGATTGGTCCTGCCGGAAATTTTGTCGGGCTGAACGATACTGCCAAGTGGTTGCTGGCCGCTGCCATGTGGATTGGCCGGCTCGAGATTATGGTCGTGCTCGTCATCATGACGCGGCGGTTCTGGCGGGAATAGTCCCGTCCGGCAGGCGTGACGACCCGCCGCATTTGCGATCAGATGGCCCGCAATCGCCTATTCAGGCGCTGCGATAGCTTTCCATTCCGGCAGGGGATAACGCAAGTCGTAGGCCCAGTTGAACGCAAACGCGTAAATCATGTAGAACAGGGCAAAGGACACATCCATCAAGAAGGCCTGCCAAAGCGTGGTGCCAAGATACCATGCGATGAATGGCATGAGGACAAACAACAAACCGGCTTCAAAAAGGAAGGCGTGAAAAATGCGCATACGGTCCGTTTTTACAGTGTTGCCGGTGAAGCGCTTCAAGCTCAGATCGAAGAGAAAGTTATAGCCCAAGTTCCAGAACGTCGCAATCGTCGTGCTGACGATGGAGACGATTCCGATATCATGTATCGGCACATGAAATACCACTGATCCCAATGGAACAACCAAGATCAGTGCGATGATTTCAAAACTGATAGCATGACGAAGACGATCGGGTAGAGAGCGCATGACAACCTCAAGACTGGTGCTGGGTCGTCCCGGCTATGATTTGTTTTAAGAGGTCGTCCTCACAGTTCGTAGATGACGTTTGCCGCACGCACTTTCAAGGACATCGTTGCGCCTACCAGCAGCTGACCAGCACCGTGTTTTCAGCAGCGCGCAGGGTCAGTGTTTCTGGCGGCATAAAGGCCAGCGTGTCCGTCGTTTCGATCGTGATTCCGGCAGCCGACAGCGCGCCCACGATACGGTCTGCGTCCAGAATAAATCTGACGTCAGGGGGCAGCATCTGACCGTTTTGCGCCGCCTTGGGCAGCAGCATACCCAGCACCGCGCCGCCATTGTCAAAGACCGGACCGCCGGCGTCGCCGTCACGGGCGGTCAGGGTCAGGCGCTTCAGTTGCTCTTCGCCGTTCAGGCCGCGAATGTCGGCCAAGCGGCCAAAGGTAAGGGTCGGCGTCACCAGCAAGCCGCCATAGGGATAGCCTGCGACTGCGATCTCTGTTTGCAAACGGGGCACTTGCGTCTGGAACGCCGCAATGGAAAGGGGCGATAGTGTTTCGTCCGGGGTCAACACGGCAATGCCAAGGTCCGCATCGATCAGCGTGACCTTTGCCGGGTGGCTGCCGTCGATGCTGATTTCATTGCAAGATTCCACGGCGGTCGCATCGGTCAGCACGCGGCCCTGCATGTCGATATAGAACCCGGTGCGTGACACCTTGGGTTTGCGGATCTGCAGGCCAGCGACCAGATCGATCGCCTGATCTTCGTCCAAGCGAGCGATAGCTGGGTCTAGCACGCCGTCGATGGTCGCAAAGCTGGCCTGCATTTCCCCCCGGATCCGGTTGAAGCGGGGACTGTCCCCGGCGGGCCAGACAAGGGCAAACCCCTTGATTTGATCGTTTTCCAGACGCGCGGTCACATAGGACTGCACCTTGGCGTTCTGGCCTGCTATCTCAAAGCTCGCATCCTTGCGGCTGCGTGCGCCTTCGGGCGGGAAAATGGTTAGGGTCTGCAAAATTTCATATAGGCCGAACAGACGGTTCTGGCCGCCACTCTGGCTGATCAACAGCACCTGCGCGGAAATGTCGCCCTTGGGACCAAAGCGGGCAAAGGGCGGCTCGTATTCGGTAAAGCTGACGACGCCGGTGGGGATCAGCACCTCGACGCCCGCAGCGGTATCACGGACCAGTTGCAGGTTCATGCCGTCCAGCAACGCGTTATAGCCGTCAGTCAGCTGCGCGCGTTGCGCGGTGGTCAGCACGCCGGTCGGGGTGAAGCCCTGTGCCAGCTGCCACGCTTCCATTGCGCCGCGGGTGCCGCGGCCAAAGGCACCGTCGACCTTGGCGTCATAGAAGCCAGCCCAGCCAAGAGCGGTCTGCAACAGCTCTTTCTTGTCCTGCGTCAGCGCCTGTTCAGACACGCGGGCATCTTGCAGGGACTCCTCTGGCTCTGCGGCGGGCGAGGTTGGTTCGGGCCCCGCCGTGGCGGCATCAGTCGCCTGTGGCGTGGCCTCTACCTCGGGCTCTTCAAAATGCGCTGTCGCTTGCTCTGCTACTGGGGCAGGGGTGCCGCCGGCGGCGGGCCAGAACTGCGCGCCATATCGCTCGCCATCCGTCAGGAACGCATCGCCGGGGGCCAGCCCTTCGCTGCGCAGATCGGTCAGGGCGTCAGTCGCCGCCGTACGGTTGGCAAAGGGGCCCATCACGATTGCATACCAGGTGCGCCCTACCGAATAGCCTGCGACATTTTCGGCCCGCCCGGCATAAACGCGCACCCGTGTTTCGGCTGCGGTCTGCGTGGGCTGCGCTTCAAGTTGAATATATGTGCCCTGAGGAGCCTGCGCTGCGACGCCAAAGCCAGTTACGCTAAAGGCCGCGGCTGCAATCCAGATTGCGGATGGTTTCATCTGTTTACAGTCCTTCATAAAATCGCACACATTTATAGGAGGCGCTGTTACCAGCTACACCCACATGTGCAGCACAAATCGGCGTGTTCGTGCCTAAATTAAGGGTCTGTGGTACGATTGACCCTTTGCCCTGCGCGGCATATGCAACACCGACTTTGCAAAGAGGGCGAGATGTCAGGCCAACCGCGCAGTTTTCAAGAGATCATCCTGCGGCTTCAGTCCTACTGGGCCGCACAAGGCTGCGCCATGCTGCAGCCCTATGACATGGAGGTTGGTGCCGGCACCTTCCATCCCGCCACGACACTGCGTGCTCTGGGGGCAAAGCCTTGGGCCGCCGCCTATGTGCAGCCGTCGCGCCGTCCGACTGACGGGCGCTACGGCGAAAACCCGAACCGGTTGCAGCATTATTACCAGTATCAGGTCATTATAAAACCCAGCCCGCCAAACCTGCAGGACCTGTACCTCGGCTCGCTCAAAGCCATCGGCATCGACGCATCGCTGCACGACGTCCGTTTTGTCGAGGACGACTGGGAATCCCCGACGCTGGGCGCTTGGGGGCTGGGCTGGGAAGTCTGGTGTGATGGCATGGAAGTGTCGCAGTTCACCTATTTCCAACAGGTAGGCGGCCACGATTGCAGCCCTGTGTCGGGCGAGTTGACTTACGGTCTAGAGCGTCTGGCGATGTATGTGCTTGGCGTCGATCACGTTATGGAAATGCCTTTCAACGACCCGGATGCACCGACGCCGCTGACATATGGCGACATCTTTCTGCAGACCGAACAGGAATATGCCCGCTGGAACTTTGACGTGGCCGACACCGACACGCTGCTGCAGCATTTCAAGGATGCAGAGGCCGAATGCGCCCGTATCCTGGCTACCGATGCAGTCGATCCCAAGACCGGCAAAACGATTCGCATGGCGCATCCGGCTTATGATCAGGCGATCAAGGCCAGCCATCTGTTCAACCTGCTTGACGCGCGCGGCGTCATTTCCGTGACCGAGCGGCAGGCATACATCGGGCGGGTACGCAACTTGGCCAAGGCCTGCGCCGATGTCTTTGTGCAAACACCTGCAGGAGGGGCCGTCGCATGATCGCGAAAATCTGGATTACCTTCATTATGCTGTCAGCCCTTAGTGCGGGCGTGGCCCTGTATTACTTTCAGGTCTATGCCTATTATGTCGAAATTTCGCCGCAGGACGCCAACGTCCAGATGGTGTCGCTGACAAGTGGCGAGGCAGAGCCGATTGCGTTCGACAACTTTCAGGCCATCGACAGCGACAGCAGCCCGCTGCGCTATCGCGCCTGTTATGAAATGCCCGCCAGCCTGGCGATGTTGACCGAAACCTACCAGATCGCCGAAGACGCCGAACCACGCGTCGCACCTGGCTGGTTCGACTGCTTCGACGCTGCCCAGATAGGGGCCGACCTGCAGGCCGGGATCGCCGTCGGCTTTGTTGGCCAGCGCGATGTGAAATATGGCATCGACCGCATCGTTGCCGTCTATCCTGAAGGCCGTGCCTATGCCTGGCACAAGATCAACGCCTGCGGCGAGGTCGTCTTTGACGGCAACCCCGCCCCCGAAGGCTGCCCACCCCCCCCGGAAAGCACTCGCTGATGCCTGATCTTCTGATTGAACTCTTCTCTGAAGAAATCCCCGCCCGCATGCAGGCGCAGGCTGCGTCCGATCTGCAAAAGCTGGTGACAAACGGTCTGGTCGAGGCTGGCCTGACCTATGCCACCGCCGCTGCCTTTGCGACGCCGCGCCGCCTTGTGCTGTCGATCGAAGAACTGAACGCTGAAAGCCGCAGCCAGCGTGAGGAGCGTAAGGGACCAAAAGTCGGCGCACCGGAAAAAGCTTTGGAAGGCTTCCTGCGGTCCACGGGCCTAACTATCGACCAGTTAGAGCGGCAAGAGGACAAGAAGGGCGCTTTCTACGTCGCGGTAATCGATAAGCCGGGCCGCAAAGCCGCAGACATTGTGGCCGAAGTGCTGGAACAAACGATCCGTAACTTCCCGTGGCCCAAGTCCATGCGCTGGGGCAATGGCACCCTGCGCTGGGTGCGCCCGCTGCATACGATCCTGTGCATCCTTGTCGGCGACGACGGGGCAGAGGTCGTTCCGATGGACGTCGACGGCATCGCCGCTGGCAATACCACACGAGGCCACCGCTTCATGGGGCCAGCCGCGTTCTCTGTAACGTCTTTCGATGATTACGAGGCGAAGCTAAAGCGGGCCAAGGTCATGCTGCGCGCTGAAGAGCGCGCCAATGCAATCTGGCAGGACGCGACCACACAAGCCTTTGCTAACGGTTTTGACGTGGTCGAGGACCGCGGATTGCTGGCCGAAGTCGCAGGCCTTGTCGAATGGCCCGTCGTGCTGATGGGCAGGATCGACGATCAGTTTCTGGATCTGCCGCCAGAGGTGCTGCAGACCTCGATGAAGGAACATCAGAAGTTCTTTTCCGTGCGCAACCCCAAGACCGGCCGCATCGAACGCTTTGTTACTGTTGCGAATATCGAAACAGCGGACGACGGCGCGACAATCCTGAACGGCAACCAGCGTGTGCTGTCTGCCCGTCTGGCGGATGCAAAGTTCTTTTGGGACAACGACCTGCGCGTTGCCAAGGCGGGGATGCAGCCTTGGCTAGACGGTCTGGCCAAGGTGACGTTTCACAACAAGCTAGGATCGCAGCGCGACCGGATCGATCGGATCGCAACACTGGCGCGGCGGATTGCGCCGATCGTTGGTGCAGATCCCGATCAGGCCGCCGAGGCCGCACAGATTTCAAAGGCTGACTTGCGTTCTGAAATGGTGGGGGAATTCCCTGAACTTCAAGGACTTATGGGTCGTTATTACGCGCTAGTGGCTGGACGCGACGCCGCTGTGGCCGCCGCGTCAGAGGAGCATTGGAAGCCGCAAGGCCCGTCCGACATGGTGCCAACGGCACCGGTCTCCGTCGCCGTGGCGCTGGCCGACAAGCTGGATACTCTGACCTGCTTCTGGGCTATCGATGAAAAGCCGACGGGATCGAAAGACCCCTTCGCGTTGCGCCGCGCTGCCTTGGGCGTGATCCGACTCGTGCTGGAAAACGACCTGCGGACGAACCTAATTGAACTCTTTCTTACTGCTATTGGAGAAATTCCTCCGGAAGGCTGGCTTGGTGAATACGGTTTAGATGTTTTCTATCGGGGTGATAGGTCGGAGGTAGTTAGCCCGGTTGTTAACAATCTTCTCTCATTTTTCCATGACCGCCTTAAATTTTATCTGAAAGACCAGAACATCCGCCACGACGTCATCGACGCCTGCATCGCGATGCCGGGCAATGATGATCTAACGCTGCTGGTCAAACGGGCGCAGGCGCTTCAGGCGACGCTGGAAACCGACGATGGCGAGAACCTGATTCAGGGCTTCAAACGCGCAAACAACATCCTGATGCAAGCCGAGGAAAAGGACGGCGTCGAATATTCCTTTGGGGCTGACATAAAGTTCGCCGAAGATCCTGCCGAAAAAGACCTGTTCAACGCCCTTGATACCGCAGAGGCGCAGATCGCCCCAGCGATGGCGGCAGAGGGTTTCGGCGATGCGATGGCTGCCATGGCAACCTTGCGGGCGCCGATTGACCGGTTCTTTACCGATGTGCAGGTCATTTCCGAAAGCCAGATTATACGTCGTAACCGCCTGAATATGCTGTCACGAATCCGTCAGATCTGTTCGTCGGTCGCCGATCTGACCAAAATCGAAGGCTGACGCTGCGACGAAAGTCGCACAGTGACACCTTTTCTTTACACGCGATCATGCCGCGCCCTATGTTGCGGATGAACAAAGGATCGCCGCAGTGCAGCAAATCAACTTTCAGGACGTGACATTGATCACGCCAACCGCACCCATGTCGGCAGAGGTCTACGGCGGACGGGCCAAATGCCTGCAGCGTCTGGTCCGCCTTGGGATGCCAGTCCCGACAACGCTTGCGCTGTCATTTGACGCCGTGTTGCAGATCGCTAAGGGGCAGATGCCAGATATGGCAGCGATCCTTGAGCCGTTTGGCCCGGCCCCCTTGCTGTCGGTGCGCCCGTCATCTCTTGATCCGGACTGGGGCGGTCCGGGAGCGATCCTGAATATCGGGATGAACGACGAAAGCTACGTGGTCTTGTCCGAACGCGTGGGGGAGGCGGCGGCGACGGCGCTTTATGTTCGATTCGTGCAATCTTACGCTATTCATGTGGTTCGTTTGGATCCCGATGTGTTTGATTTCCCTAATCTGTCAGACGCCAGCGTACTGCGCGCCGCGCTTGAAACCTTTGAAGCAGAGGCGGACGAACCCTTTCCCCAAAACGTCACGGTGCAACTGTCAGAGGTTTTACGATCGATGGCGCGGGCTTGGGATGGCACCAGCGCGCGCCTACTGCGCGAAGCGAAGGGTGCACCTGTCGATGCTGGTCTTGGTCTGGTTGTGCAGGCGCTTGCGTTGGGTGTCGGCGCGGATGAAAGCGGGTCTGGCGTCATTCAGTTTGTCAGTTCCGCCACCGGGGAGCCGCAGATCATCGGCCGTTACCTGAGCCAAAGTCAGGGCCGCGAGGCGCTGAACGACCGCGACGGCGCGATTTATCTGACCAGCGATCCGCGCGGCCCCGCGCTGGAAGACATTAGCCCAGAGACTTTTGCCGCCCTCGTCAGCTATGGCGCGATTGCCCGGATCCGTCTGCGCGAAGAGATGCAAATCGAATTCACGCTCGAAAACAACGTGCTGCACATTCTTGATGCCGTGCGTATTCAGCGGTCCAGCCGGGCCCTGGTGCAGATTGCCGTGGCCCTTGCCACCGACGGCGTCATCCCGCGCGAAGAGGCGGTGATGCGCGTGCCGCCCAATGCGTTGTTGGAAATGCTTCACCGTCAGGTCGATCCCGCTGCCACGCGGGATATTATCGTGCGCGGCATCGGGGCCAGCCCCGGCGCTGCCACGGGCCAGATCGTTTTGACGGCTTCCGATGCGCAGGCCAGCGCAGCGCGGGGCGAGCCCTGTATTCTGGTACGGCGAGAGACGACGCCGGAGGATATTCGCGGCATGCACGCGGCGCAGGCCGTTCTGACGATGCGCGGCGGAATAACCAGCCATGCCGCCGTGATTGGCCGCGGCCTTGGTGTCCCCTGTGTCGTGGGTGCGTCTGACATGATCATTGATCTCAAGCGGCAGGAAATCGTGGCCCCCGGCGGTCGCCGATTCGCATCGGGCGACACTATTACAATTGATGGCACAACCGGTACGGTCCTCGCGGGCGCGCCACAAATGCTCGAGGCGACTTTAGACAATGCCTTTCAGGCTTTGCTGGCTTGGGCCGATGATTTTCGCGATATTGGCGTGCGGGCTAACGCTGACACGCCGACCGATGCGCAGACCGCCAGCAACTTTGCCGCCGAGGGAATCGGGCTGTGCCGGACAGAGCACATGTTCTTTGATGGCGACCGTCTTGGCGTGATGCGCGAAATGATCTTCGCCGAAACCGCCGACGATCGGCGCATTGTTCTGGACCGGCTTATGCCGATCCAGCGGGCCGACTTTATTAAGCTTTTCAGTATCATGGATGGGCGGCCCGTTTGCATCCGCCTGTTCGATATGCCGCTGCATGAATTCCTGCCCTACGACAAGGCGGGGCAGCGCGATCTTGCAGAGCAGCTTGCCATGCCGGTCAGCATCGTGACGGACCGGGTGCAGGCATTGTCCGAGTATAACCCGATGCTAGGGATGCGCGGTGTGCGGCAGGGAATCGCTGTGCCTGAGATTTATGACATGCAGGCTCGCGCGATATTTGAAGCGGTGGCCGAAGTTGCCGGACGCGGTCTGCCGGTGCAGCCAGAGATCATGATTCCCTTGATCAGCGCCATGCGTGAGGTCGAACTGATCAAGGGCCGCATCGATGCCATCGCCGCTGCGGTTCAACGAGAGACGGGCGTCACCTTTGCCTACAAACTGGGGGTCATGGTCGAAACACCCCGCGCCGCGCTGCGGGCGCAGGACATCGTCAAGTATGCTTCGTTTTTATCTTTTGGCACTAATGACTTGACCCAGATGACTTATGGCTTGTCCCGCGACGATGCAGGGCGTTTCATGTCCGCTTACGTCCAGCAGGGCGTCTATCAAGAGGACCCGTTTCACACCCTGGATCTGGAAGGCGTGGGAGAGCTTTTGGCGATTGGCGCGGCGCGCGGACGGGCTGGGCGGCCTGATGTTGTCGTCTCGATTTGCGGCGAACATGGCGGCACGCGGGCCGCGATCGGATTCTGCAGGACTCAGAAATTCAACTATGTCTCCTGTTCTCCGTTCCGCGTGCCGCTTGCGCGGCTTTCCGCCGCTCAATTGGCGCTGGCGGAACGGATGTCGGCCGATGGGCACCTTGCGGCCTTGCCTCCGATCTCAATGAAATAAGGTGATTTGTGCGCTTTGGAGGCATCCAAGACAGGTACGGCGAGAATCTGCCAGCCCCAAAGGTGGACCTATAGGTTAACTTTCACTATGACGGCGCTGCCTGTACGGGGCTGACCGTACGGAAAGAAAGCCGTGACCGATGACCACTTCCCTGCGCCGTTCTCTGATTGCAGCCTTCACCCTTGTCAGTGTTTCGATCGCCGCCTCGGCATCCGCTGAAGAAGTGATCTCTGCCAGGTTGGGTGCGGTTCTGGGTCAAGAACGTCAGGCGTTGCAAATTGTTTCCGATACGCGCCTGTCTACGTTGACTGCGGTTCCCCAAAGCGCGCGGCGCAATGCCATGCCGACGGACGGCGACGCGGTAATGACAGAGGCGTTTCTATCCACCATGACGACGCCTAAGGGTAATTCCGAATGGGAATGTCTGGCCGATGCACTGTATTTCGAGGCACGCGGCGAAGCGCTTCAGGGCGTGTTTGCGGTTGGCGAGGTCATCATGAACCGTGTCGACGGGGCCGAATATCCCAACACGATCTGCGGCGTGGTGCATCAGGGCACGGGCCGGAAATTCGCCTGCCAGTTCACATGGACTTGCGACAACAACTCTGACGACATCGGCAACGCTGCCGCCTTTGGCCGCGTCGGCAAGGTTGCAAAGCTGCTGGTTGACGGCCTGCCCCGCCGCCTGACCGCAGGGGCCACACATTATCACACCAAGGCCGTGCACCCGTCCTGGGCAAACCGTTTCCCGCGCACTGCCAGCATAGGCGCGCATTACTTCTACAAGCAGCCCATGCGCAGCGCCTCGAACTGAGGTTGCTTGCGGCCCTTGAGCCGGGTTGTTATGCCGACTCCATCATAGATGATTGGGCAGGGCATGACCGACGACATTCGACTGGCCTTTGCGCATCCCTCTGAACGGGCTGCTGCCAGCACTGATATTCCCTATGACCGAATTTCCCTGCGGGATTATGTGGTCGAGGTTGAGATTGTTGCCTTTCAGCAAGAACGCGGCCATCTGCAGCGGGTCCGGTTTAATGTGGTGGTCGAGGTGCTACCCCAGACCGGCCCCATTGAAGACGACGTCGACCGCATCCTGTCCTATGACCGCGTCACAGAAGCCATCGGCGCAGAGCTGGGGGCAGAGCGGATCAACCTGCTGGAAACCCTCGCGGCCCGCGTGGCAGAACGGATCCTGCTAGAGCCGCAGTCAGAGCGGGTCTTTGTCCGCATCGAAAAACTGGATCGAGGACCCTTCTCGCTGGGCGTCGAAATTGTGCGCGAGCGGGGCGGGGACCGCCGGGCGGGGCAGGAGCATGCCGCCGCCCCCCATCCGCGCGTACTGTTTCTGTCGCAAGAGGCCCTTCACGCCGATCACCTGACCGGCTGGCTTGATCAGGGAATCGCGATGGATGCCCCCCTGATCGTCTGCGTCGGCTCGGCAGAGCAAACCGCCCCGCAGGCGCGTCACGCACTGGCGCAGCGGCGCATTGATCTGTTGGCGATCGAACAGAGCGCATGGGTCTTGGCCGCGCGCGATCCTCGCCTGATCGTCGTTGGCAGCCGAACAGAGCTGGATTGGGCAATGAAAAATGGCCAGACCTGCATCTGGGCACCGTCCAAGATTGTGCTTGATGCGATCGATGGCCCCTCTGCCGGCTCGCAGGATGTGGCGGCGCTGGTGGCGTGGTTCGCAGGCCAGATGGACGCGGCAGAGCTGGTGTTGATAGGTGCGGACACGCCCCCCGGCGCATCCATGCCCGCGCGGTCGTTGCCCGTCGATGCGCCCAATCTGACATGACTGCTTATTACCGCCCGCTGCCTCAGCTGGACGCAGCCCGCCCGGCGGGTGCCCTGACCCTCGCCGGGGGCTGGTGCTGGTTTGACCGGGTTGAGGTGCTGTCGCGCCATCAGCCGCCCCGGATCCTCGCCGCCGCCGATGTGCCGCAGGACGTATTGGCCCGCCTAACCGCGCCGCGCGCGCCTTTGGCGGGCCTGGATATGGCGCAAGTGCATGTCATGGGCATCCTGAATGTCACCCCAGACAGCTTTTCGGACGGCGGCCAATTTGCAACGCCGGACGCGGCGCTCGCACAGGCCCGCACGATGCAGGCGGACGGCGCGAGTATCATCGACGTTGGCGGCGAAAGCACGCGGCCTGGGGCGACTTTTGTGCCGGACGCAGATGAAATCGCCCGCACCGTACCGGTTATCGCAGCGCTGCGGGCGCTAAGCGACATCGCGATCTCTATAGACACCCGCAAATCCGCCGTCGCGCAGGCCGCCGTTCAGGCGGGTGCCACGCTGATCAACGATGTCTCTGCCATGATGTGGGATCCCGATATGGCACAGGTGGTGGCAAAGAGTGACCAGCCGCTGTGTCTGATGCACGCGCAGGGCGATCCGGCCACGATGCAGGCCGATCCGCGCTATGACGATGTGCTGCTGGACGTCTTTGATTATCTGGCGGACCAGATCGCAGTGGCAGTGGAGGCGGGCATCGCGCGCAGCCGCATCGTGGTTGATCCCGGTATCGGCTTTGGTAAAACGCAGGCGCATAACCTTGCGCTGCTGCGGCGAATGTCGCTGTTTCATGCTCTTGGCTGCCCCATCCTGCTGGGCGCATCGCGCAAGCGTTTCATCGGCACGATCACGGGAGCGCAGGCTGCATCAGACCGGATGACTGGATCGCTGGCGGTTACGCTTGCAGGATTTGCGCATGGGGTGCAAATCCACCGCGTGCACGATACTAAAGAAACGAAGGCGGCCTGCAGCATGGCATGGGCTTTACGAGGACAGTGACGATGGCAGACAAGATTTTCGGAACCGACGGCATCCGCGGCAAGGCGAACTCCTATCCCATGACCGCCGACATGGCCCTGCGCATCGGCGCGGCCGCCGGGCGCTATTTCCGGAATGACGGATCGAACGGGCACCGGGTCGTCATTGGTAAGGATACGCGTCTGTCAGGCTATATGTTCGAAAACGCGCTGACGGCGGGCCTGACCAGTACGGGCATGAATGTGCTGCTGCTGGGGCCGGTCCCGACGCCTGCGGTGGGCATGCTGACCGGGTCCATGCGGGCAGATATGGGTATCATGATTTCTGCCAGCCACAACCCGCACCATGATAACGGGATCAAGTTCTTTGGCCCCGACGGCTTCAAGCTGTCGGACTCGGCAGAGGAAGAAATCTCTCGGCTTATCTTTGACGGGGTAGAGCCTGTGCAGGCCAACAACATCGGCCGTGCCAAGCGGATTGACGATGGCCGGTTCCGCTATGCCGAACGGCTAAAGTCGATCTTTCCCGCCGGAATGAGGCTGGACGGTCTGAAGGTCGTGATCGATTGCGCCAATGGAGCCGCCTATAAGGTCGCGCCAGAGGTACTGTGGGAACTGGGGGCCACGGTGATCGAAGTCGGCACGTCGCCTGACGGTTTCAACATCAACGATGGGTGCGGCTCGACCGACACCTCTGCTGCGGCCAAGGCGATCATCAGCCACGGCGCGGACGTGGGCATCTGCCTTGACGGTGACGCCGACCGCGTAATGATCCTGGACGAGGCGGGCCGGGTCGCTGACGGTGACCAGCTGATGGCGTTGATGGCGCATCGCTGGGCGCAGGCAGGCAAGTTGGCAAACGGAACGCTGGTCGCGACGGTCATGTCGAACTTGGGGCTGGAGCGGTATTTGGACGCGCAGGGTCTGCGGCTGGAACGCACCAATGTCGGCGACCGCTATGTGGTCGAGGCGATGCGCAAGTCGGGGCACAATCTGGGCGGTGAGCAATCGGGCCATATCGTGATGACCGACTACGCGACGACGGGCGATGGTTTACTGGCGGGCTTGCAGTTCCTTGCGGCAATGATCGAGCTTGGCAAGCCGGCATCGAGCTTGACGCACAGCTTTGAAGTCGTGCCGCAGATGTTGAAAAACGTGCGCTATACTGCGGGAACCGATCCGCTGAACACGCAAGCTGTGCAGGTTTGCATCGCCAGCGCCGAAGCGCAGTTGGTGGGCAAGGGGCGGCTCCTGATCCGTAAGTCGGGGACAGAGCCGCTGATCCGGATCATGGCGGAATGCGAGGACCCGGATCTGTTGTTGCAGGTCGTGGACAGGATCGTCGACGAGGTTGCGCGCGCGATCTGAGGGCGCATCTGAGGCTCTGCCCCAGACCCTGGGATATTTTTGACGAGAAAAAAATTGGGCCGGCTTTAGTTGCGGGCGAAAAGTCGGCGCAGGCTGCCCCATTGGCTGATGGCCAAGCCACACATGATTAGGGCGAGTGCTGCGAAAAAGCGCAGGGGCAGTGTTTCCGACAGGATCAGCGCGCCGCACAGGACTGACCAGAGCGGCACTTGGTAGTTAACCAGCGTCATGAATACCGACCCGGCAGAGCGGATCACGATGACCCGAAGCAGCGTGGCAAGCGCCGTTGGAAACAACCCTAGGAAGATGATTGCGCCCATGTTCAGTGGGGCGGCGGGGCCGGGCAGTCCTTCGACCAGCAGCATGGCGGGGATAAGCACGGCAGAGCCGACGCAAAGTGTCAGCGCCCCCAGCACGATGGGATCAATGGGTGGGCAGCGCCGCGTCATTATGCTGGCGATGGCGTAAGAGCCAGCGGCCGTCAGGCAGGCGAGCTGGCCCAGCGGCTCCATCCCTGATCTTATGCGCAGCACGCTGGGGCCGATCAGGACCAGCGCACCGATAAACCCGACGCAGACACCGATCAGGCGGCGCGTGGACATGGGCTCATCACTGAAGATGTGGGCCAGCGGAAGCACGAACAGCGGCAGCGCCGCCATCGAGATTCCGGCAAAGGCAGAGGGCACATATTGCTGCCCCCACGACAGCAGGGCAAAGGGCAGGGCAGTGTTCAGCACGCCGATGAAGGCGAGGTATTTGACAAGGCGCGGCGTCACAGCGGGCCATGGGCGGCGCATGATGGCCTGCAGGGCCAATAGTGCAACGGCACCCAGCGACGTGCGTGCGCAAGCCACGGTCAGCGGTCCGTAGCCCTGCAAGGCGACCGCGACAACCATGAATGTGCTGCCCCAGATCACCCCCAGCAGCCCGATAGACGCCCAATTGCTGGCGGTCGGGACGGGGGTTGGGACGGATAAAGTGGACATGGGCACTCGGTACAAAAGGGGGCTTGGCGACGGCAGGGCAATGCGCCGCAATCTGCGCGCTAGCGTACTGCCGCATCTCTAGCGCAGGATGGCACCCATGGAAACGCGCAAAGGGCGCATCGCGGCAAAAGTTTGGGGTCCCGGCGAGGGTCATGACCAAGCGTCAGGCTTGATTGCCGCGCGGCAGAGATCATGGAGCTATGACACAAAAACACTACGATCTAGCAGCCTTTTTTGCCCCCCCAGCAGGCCGGAACCCTGGTGCGGCGACTTACCTTCGACCGCCGCGCGCGGCTGGCGGCATTGGCGAGTCTGCGGCAGGCGGTACTGGACTGGCAGGACGACATCATGGCCGCGTTGGCCGCTGATTTTGGTAAACATTCGGTCGAGGTGCGCCTAACCGAAATCCTGCCCATTCTGTAGGAAATCAGCCATGTCCGCCGCCATTTGCGGCGCTGGATGCGGCCGCGCCGGGCGAGGTCATCGCTGTTGATGATCGGCAATTTGGCGCGGATTGAACTGCAGGCACGAGGCCTGGCGCTGGCACCGCTGGTGTCCGCGCTCGCGGCGGGGTGTTCGGCGATCATCAAGCCGTCAAAGATGACGCCCGCGACCTCTGCCCTGATTGCGCAAATCGTGGCGCAGAGCTTTGCGCTGGACTCTGTAGCGGTCGCCGAAGACGGGGTGGAGACATCGACGCAGCTGCTGGCGCTACCGTTCGATCACATCTTTTTCACCGGCAGCCCGGCTGTGGGCAAGTTCGTCATGCAGGCGGCGGCCAAGACGTTGGCGTCCGTGACGCTGGAACTAGGCGGCAAATCCCCCGTGATCTTCGGGCCTGATGCGGATATCGCGCAGGCGGCGCGCTGGATTGCTTGGGGGCGGTTTATCAATGCGCGCCAGACCCGCGTCGCGCCGGATCATGTCTCCGTCCACGACAGCCAGTGCGCGACGCTGACGCACGTGCTGCAGGCGCGGATGGCAAAGATGTACGGTCCCGATCCCGCCGCTTCGCCGGCGATGGCGCGTCTTTTGGATGATCGCAACATGGCACGAGTCAATGCGCTGGTGACTGAGGCGCAGGAGACCGGGGCTGCCGTGCAGGTCGGCGGATATCGCCGCGCAGAGTCTGACGCCAACCTTGCTAGTTCAGACGACACCGGGGAAAAAGATTGGCGACTAAAAGATCTTTGGCCCCGTGCTGCTGATCGTTCTTTATGGCGATCTTGGTGAAGTGCTGGACCGGATCACTTCTGCCCCGCATCCGCTGGCGCTTTATGTCTTTGGTGGCATGGCATTGGCGGACCGGGTGGTGCAGGAGACGACGTCTCGCAGTGTTGGAATAAACCTGACCGTGATGCCCTTTGTCCACGGCAATCTGCCGTTTGGCGAGGTTGGCATATCGAGGGTGGGGGCGGCCCACGGGCACACGGGATTAGCCGCGTTCAGTCATATGCGGCCCCGTGCTGCGGAACCGATTTCTGCCGATGCCGCTGCTGTTTTCGCCCTATACGCGGCGGGTACAAAAGCTACCAAAGCTGGTGCCGTGCTCGGTGCAATAAAAAAGGCCCACCAGTTTGGCAGGCCTTTTCGTATCCGATCTGGACGCGATTAGTTCTTGGCTTTGTCGACCATACGGCCGGCCGAGATCCAGGGCATCATCGCGCGCAGCTTGGCACCAACGACTTCGATCTGGTGCTCGTCGTTGGAACGACGCGAGGCTTTGATGGTCGGCTGGCCGACAACGTTTTCCTGCATGAAGTCACGCACGAACTTGCCATTCTGGATATCCGTCAGCACGTCTTTCATGCGCTTCTTGGTCTCCTCGTAAGGCAGGATGCGCGGGCCGGAGACGTACTGGCCGTATTCTGCAGTGTTAGAGATCGAGTAGTCCATGTTGGCGATGCCGCCTTCATAGATCAGGTCGACGATCAGCTTCACTTCGTGCAAGCACTCGAAATAGGCCATCTCGGGCTCGTATCCAGCTTCGACCAGCGTCTCGAAACCCATGCGGATCAGTTCGATCAGACCGCCACACAGCACAGCTTGTTCGCCGAACAGGTCGGTTTCACATTCCTGGCGGAAGTTGGTTTCGATGATGCCGGAACGGCCGCCACCGATGGCGGAGCAATAGGACAGGCCGATTTCCATCGCTTTGCCGGTCGCGTCCTGATGCACAGCAACCAGGCAGGGCACGCCGCCGCCTTTGGTGTATTCACCGCGGACCGTGTGGCCGGGGCCCTTGGGGGCCATCATGATGATGTCGATGCCGGGCTTGGTTTCGATCAGGCCGAAGTGGATGTTCAGGCCGTGGGCGAAGGCGATGGCGGCACCATCTTTGAGGTTGTCGTGGACGTACTTCTTATACGTCTCAGCCTGCAGCTCGTCGGGCATTGTGAACATGATCACATCGCACCATGCGGCAGCTTCTGCGATGCCCATGACCTTCAGGCCTTCGCCTTCGGCCTTTTTCTGGCTGGGCGAACCTTCGCGCAGGGCGACAACAAGGTTCTTGGCACCGCTATCGCGTAGGTTCAGCGCATGGGCGTGGCCCTGCGAGCCATAGCCAAGAATGGCGACTTTTTTGTCTTTAATCAGGTTCACGTCGCAATCGCGGTCGTAGTAAACGCGCATGGGGAATATCCCTTTGTTGGTTGCATTGAGGTGCACCATATGGATTTTTACATGGGTTGCGAGGGCAGTCTTTGGAGTTTATTTAGCAAAATTAGAGAAATCATGTGCCAATTTGCTGTTTTATGGAAAATTCATGCTTGACGATAAAGATAGGGCACTTTTGCGCCGAATGCAGGCGGACCCAAGCCTGACGGTGCCGGAACTGGCGGCCCTTGCGGGGGTGACAGCGGGGCAGGCGGCGCGGCGGCTCGACCGGATGACGGATCAGGGCGTGATCCGGGGGCAGACCGCTGTGATCGACTGGGCCAAGCTGGGGTATCCGTTGCAGGTTAGTCTGCGGGTCACCTTGGATAAGACCGTGCCGGGGGCATTTGACGATTTCTTGGCCGCAGCGCGCGAGGTGGCTGAAGTGCTGGAAATCCAGACCTTCCTCGGCCGGGTCGACGTGCGGCTCGCTTTGGTGGCGCGGGATCTGGGGCATTATCAGAAGCTTTACCGTGACCGTATTCTCGCGTTGCCCCATATCGCAGATATCGAGGCTTTGATGGACGTGGCGGCGGTGAAGTCAGACGAGCGGCTGCCGCTATGATGCTGGACGATACGGATCGCGCCTTGTTGACGCTGTTGGTGGCGGACGCTGGGCAATCGGCCAGCGCGCTGGGGCGGCAGCTGGATCTGAGCCAGCCCGCGACTTGGCGGCGGATCAGGCGGTTGCAGGATGCGGGCATCCTGACCGGGCGGCGGCTGCTGCTGGACGCCGAGAAGTTGGGATTTGGTGTCACGGTCTTTCTGGGGATCAAGCTTGCGACCAAGGGCCGCGTCGGTATGGAGGACTTCGAGCGCGCGGTCGGAGCTATTCCTGAGGTACAGGTCGTTACCCATGTTCTGGGCCTGTATGACTACCGTCTGCGCGTCGTCGCGCGAGATCTATCGGACTTTGAACGGGTGCTGCGGCGACGGATCATGACGCTTCCCGGTGTCGGCAATGTCGAGGCGAATGTCATGCTGAGTGAGGAACGCCGCCCCGGTCCACTGTGAGCGCAGATAGTTTTTGCCAGCTGAGCCGTTCCACCCTACCCGTTGGGGTAGAGCATGGAGAGCAAAATGGACAGTACAACGACTCGCACCCCCGTCGATCCCGATGGCCTGATGGAATTTTCCGTGGTATTCACCGACCGCTCGCTCAATTCCATGAGCCGCGTGTTTCAACAGGTGATGCGCGATGTGTCGGGCATGTTGAAGGACGTCTATAAGGCGGACGCCGTGGCGATCGTGCCCGGCGGTGGCACCTTCGGGATGGAGGCTGTGGCGCGGCAGTTCGGCACAAACGCGCATTGTCTGATCGTGCGCAACGGCTGGTTTTCTTATCGCTGGTCGCAGATTTTTGAGGCGGGCGGCTTTGCCGCTGAAACCACCGTCAAGATGGCGCATCAGACGGGAAACGAGAGCCGTGCGCCCTTTGCACCAGCACCGATTGCAGAGGTCGTGCAGGCGATCCGCGATGCGAAACCGGACGTCGTTTTTGCCCCCCATGTCGAAACCAGCGCGGGGATGATCCTGCCGTATGATTACCTTAAGGCGATGGCCGACGCCGCGCACGAGGTGGGCGCGATCATGGTACTGGACTGCATTGCGTCCGGCTGCGTCTGGGTCGACATGAAGGAGACGGGCGTCGATGTCCTAATCTCTGCTCCACAAAAGTGCTGGTCGGCCACGCCCTGCGCGGGCCTTGTGATGATGTCGGATCGCGCTGCAGAGCGATTGGAGGCGACGACCTCGAACAGCTTGGCCTGTGATTTAAAAAAGTGGAGGCAAATCACGAAGGCCTATGAGGACGGCGGCCATGCCTATCACGCGACGTTGCCAACGGACGGGCTGCGAGATCTGCGCGATACGATGATTGAATCGCGGGACTATGGTTTTGAACGCTTGATGGCTGCGCAGTGGGAGCTGGGCCGCGCTGTTCGCGCACATTTAACCGGTATCGGCGTGCTGTCGGTTGCAGCAGAGGGGTTTGAGGCTCCCGGCGTTGTGGTCTGCTATACCGACGATCCGGCCGTTAAATCCGGCGCGGCGTTTGTGGCCGAGGGGATGCAGACCGCCGCTGGCGTGCCGCTGCAGGTGGGCGAGCCTGCGGATTTCATGACTTTCCGACTCGGTCTGTTCGGGCTGGATAAGCTCTATGATGTGCCCGCCACGTTGGACCGCTTGCTGCCGGTCCTGACCCGCGTCCTTTAGCACTTAGGACACGCCCAACCCCATTTTCATCAACCGCCGCCGGATGGGTGCTGCATCGTGCAGCGCCTTAACACCCAGCGCGCGCAGATCGTGGATCAGCGGGCTGGCGGCCATTGATGTGCGGTTCAGCGCGTCGATGCCGGTGACTCGCAGGCGCATGTCGCTGTGGCGCGCCTTTTGATAGGCAGCTAGCATGGCAGGCTCGCCCAGTGTGTCGCGGTTTTCGACGGCCAGATCCAACAGGCTAGCCATGTCGGCCAGCGACATGTTCAGACCCTGCGCGCCGATTGGCGGCATGACGTGCGCGGCCTCTGCCACCAGCGCGGTGCGCGGGGCGGTGATGCAGTCTGCGATCTGGCTGATGATCGGCCAGACGGAGCGTTTGCCGACAAGCGTCAACGGGCCATTGACGCCTGCGCTGCGATGATTGGCGGCGGCGGTGAAAGCGTCGTCATCCAAGGCCGCAAGCGCCGCGATGTTTGGCCCGGTGTCCATCCAGACGACAGAGGAACAGGGCTGGCCTTCATGGTCGGGCAGGGGGACCAGTGTGAACGGGCCGCCGTCGCGGTGCACCTCGGTCGAGATGCCGCCGTGTGGTTCTGGGTGCGTCACGGCAAAGGTAATCGCCTTTTGGCCATAGCGGGTTGTCGCCACGTCGATGTTGTTCGCCTGCCGGACCGCCGAATTGCGACCGTCTGCGCCGATGACCAGCTTTGCGGCGACCTGAGTGCCATCGCTTAAGCGTACAAGCGCCCGATCTAGCCGCGCGACCATGCTGGCAAAGCCTGTTCCGGTGCGCAGCGATACGTTCGGCATGGCCGCGATCCGGTCGACCATGACACGGCGCAGCAGCCAGTTTGGCAGGTTCCAGCCAAAGGGCGCGTCAGAGATGTCGTCGGCAACGAAATCGCGCTGGGTCGCAGGCTCTTTCGCCGCGTCTACGATGCGCATAATTTCCAGCGCAGTAGCCTCGGGAGCCAGCGCGTCCCACATCCCGGCGCGGTCCAGAAACCGTTGGGCGGGTTGCAAAAATGCTGTGGTGCGCAGGTCAGCGCCGTCTTGGGCCGCATCGGTCACGGGTGGGGCGGGGTCAAATACGATCACGTTGAAACCGGAAGCGCCAAAGGCGACAGCTGCGGCCAATCCGGCGACGCCGCCTCCGCTGATCAAGATTTCTGTCTGTGTGGTGTCCATGTTATTGATATAGGCTCACGCGCGCGGCGGGGAAAGCCCGCGCCCTGCGACATCCTTGCCCGTACGCACCGATCGCGGCTATGGTCCGCCACAACACGAAGGGACCAAGATGCAGGACCGTGCGAAACCGCAAAAAGATGCCTATGCCCTGATACTAGAGGCGATTGATAGCCACTTCTACAAGCCGGGCGACCGGCTGGTGGAAAGCGAACTGGCGGACCGGCTTGGTGTCAGCCGCACGCCGGTGCGCGAGGCACTGCAGCGGCTGGAGACGCAAAGCCTGCTGACACGCGACGGGCGATCCTTGATCGTGGCGTCCTTGGATCACACTCAAATGGCAGAGCTTTATGTGGTGCGCGGCACGCTGGAAGGGCTGGCCGCCCGCCTTGCCGCCCGCCATGCCACGCCAGAAGAGGTCGCCGTGCTGTGCGACATGCTGAAGGCGGATCAGGCCTTGAAAAACGATCCTGATGCGCTGGCTCGCGCCAATCGCCGTTTTCACAAGCAGATCCATTTGGCATCGCACAATCGCTTTTTGGTCCAGCAGCTGGACCTTGTGCATCGGTCCATGGCGCTGCTGGCGAACACGTCCATCGCCGCCGAAGGGCGGGGCAGCGACACGCTGGAGGAACACGGCCGGATCGTCGATGCCATCGCCGCCGGTGACGGCGAGGCGGCGGATGCGGCATTGCGCGCGCATATCTCTGAGGCCTTTGTCACTCGGCTGCGGCTGGATGCGGCAAAGGTTGAGGCTGCTAACTGAGCGCCTGACGAGGCGGGGGGATGAGGCTAGGCTGCGCCAAGTGAAGCGCGTTTCAAAGCAAGGCTCTCCACGTCCGATCCGACATATGCGTGCAGCGGTGCCATCACGGCATCAACCAGACTGCGAAGAGAAGCGTGACCCGGATGAGTGACAATGACCCGAGCAAAGAAAGGAAAACGAACTTGATCTAGACACCCAATTAGAGGAGCTGCCATTTGCCTCTTCGTGTGGGACCGAGGGGATAAATACGGTTTCATATCCCGCGCGGGCCAGCCGCAAGCCGAGATCGGCGTATTCGGTCACGTAGTGGGCGTCCCAGTCGCGTCGTTTTTTAAGGATGTCGCGGTGAGAGAACAAGGTCGTGTCGCCAAGGGCCACGACCAGCCCCATGCGCGCATAACCTTGCAAAAAACCCGAAGCGAGCTGACGTATTCTATGGTAAAACAACGCGCAAGCCAGTTTGCAGCGCTGTTGTAATAGTTCAGCACGCCTTGGAGGCAGGCGAAGCGCGGCGAGGCGGTGGCAAAGGTCGCCGCCACGATGCGTAGCTGATCGGGGTCTGGCGCGTCTTCGGTGTCTTAAACGCCGGTGATGCTACCGCGCGCAAAATCCAACGCATGGTTCAGCGCGAGCGGTTTGGCGCGCAGGGTGCTTTTGGGCACGATGATGGGCCGCATCCAGGTCATCAGATGGGTGCGGCAAAGCGCCCGGCGGGTGGTCTCATCGTTGTCCTCGAGCACGAGGCAGACATCCAGCCGCTCGCGCGGGTGATTAGCGCCTCGAGCCGGGTCAGAGGGTGTTCCGCGATGGCGCGTTCGCTGTAACGCGGGATTATCAGGGTGATGATCGGCAGCGGCAGGTTGCTGTATAGGGGCGACGGATCAGTGGGATCGCCCACGCACAGCGCCGCAGCTCCCTTTACCAGCCCGTTCAGAACCAACTGGGCGACGGCGATGGCCGACAGCACCTTGATGACGGCAACCGGCGCGACGAGTGTCGCGACCCCCAGCAAAACAGCGCCAAGGCAGGCCTGCTGGATCGCCTTGCCCGCCTTCCAGCCCCGGCTGCTTTGATCCGCAGGCAGGCGGTTTTCGTCGCGGTGAACAATGTCTGGGGCAAAGCCCTGCACCAGCTGCTGCGCTGATCAAACGTGCACAGCGTCATATGCACCGAGCCAAAGACGTCCGGCAACCCTTAGCAGTGCTTCAGAAAAGTGTCATAGCAGGGGGCCAGCACAAGGGTGCGATTCCCGGCCGCCCGCCATGGCAGAACCATATGCGTAATCGCCCGCGCTGCACTGTACCGGCGCACCAGCGCCGCATGCGGTGGATGCAGGGCCGGATCGATAACGCGGGAGCCCAGAATATCGCCTTTGGCCATCAAAAAAAACGCAGTGGGATACGCTGAACCTTGTGCGTAGCACGTCGGTTACGGGCAGCTGTTTGCGGACCGCGATGTCCTGCGCCTGCTGCGCCGTCAGGGCCGACATCTGCTCCAATGCAACAAGGCGTTTGACCACCAGATCGGGGTCCATATCCAGTGGTGCCGGGGCACCGGGTGTATTTATGCGAGACCCGGAAAGTATTGGCCCTGCTTTCACTGCATGGCCATCTGGAAGATAGATCGTCGATTTGGCGTTAATTTGACCCTAACGGCGTTAAGATGAGCCGGCTTTGCTGGCCGCCATCGCGTCGGCAAAGCGTTCGAATAGGTAATAGCTGTCTTGCGGACCTGGGCTCGCTTCTGGGTGATATTGCACGGAAAAGACAGGGCGACCCGTCATGGCGATACCGCAGTTTGACCCGTCAAACAGGCTGACGTGGGTTTCCTGTACACCGGCGGGCAGCGTCTGGCTGTCGACAGTAAAACCATGGTTCATCGAGGTGATTTCCACCTTTCCGGTCGTCATGTCCTTGACAGGATGGTTGGCACCGTGATGGCCGTGGTTCATTTTGACCGTCTGCGCACCCAGCGCTAGCGCCAGCATCTGGTGGCCGAGGCAGATGCCAAAGACTGGCAGGTCCTTGCGTTCCAGCACACCTTTGATCATCGGGACTGCGTATTTTCCGGTTGCGGCGGGATCGCCGGGGCCGTTGGACAGGAATACACCGTCGGGGTTCAGGGCCAGAACGTCCTCTGCCGTAGCAGAGGCGGGCAGGACCGTCACGTCGCAGCCAGCAGAGGCAAGGCACCGCAGGATGTTACGCTTTGCGCCATAGTCGATGGCGACAACCTTGTGACGTGGGGCGGTCTGCGTCTTGTAGCCGTCGGGCCATGCCCAGAGCATTTCGTCCCAGTGATAGCTTTGCGCGCAGGTGACATCCTTGGCCAGATCGATGCCGACCAGTCCGGCGAAACCGCGGGCCGCGGCGACAAGCGCTGCGATGTCAAAGTTGCCGTCGGGATGATGGGCCAGCGCGACATGCGGCGCGCCTTGCTGGCGGATCGCGCGGGTCAGGCGGCGGGTGTCGATGCCACCCATGCCAATGCGCCCGCGCCGGGTCAGCCATGCTGTCAGCTCTTCGGTCGAGCGCCAGTTCGACGCCTCGGTCGGGTCCCACTTGACGATCATGCCAGCGGCGACAGGATCAGCGGTTTCATCGTCCTCGGCGTTAACGCCGGTGTTGCCGATGTGGGGGAAGGTAAAGGTCACGACTTGGCCCGCGTAGGACGGGTCGGTCATGATTTCCTGATAGCCGGTCATGGCTGTGTTGAAACACAGCTCGGCGGTGGTTTGGCCGGTAGCGCCGAACCCTTTTCCGAAGAAGACGGTGCCATCGGCAAGGGCAAGGCAGGCAGTCGGTTTTGCGGTATCGGTGGCGGTCATCCGGGGTCCCCTTCGGCAGTGCGGGCGCGCAAATTCGTGTCGTCTTACGGGGGCCAGCGGGCGGGGTCAAGGCGGTGCCGGTGACGCGACGTTCGGGTGCTTGTCAGTGGGGGGGCGCGACTCTATATTGCGCCGATCTAAGATATAGGACGACAGACATGGACGTGCGACAGCGACTCTCCGCATCACTGAAGGATGCGATGAAGGCCAGAGAGGCGGACCGCTTGTCCACCTTGCGTCTGATCAATGCCGCCATAAAGGACCGGGACATAGCCCTGCGCGGTACCGGTGCCGAAGAGGGAGCGACCGTTTCCGAAAGTGACGTGCTTGCCATTCTGGGCCGCATGGTCAAGCAACGGCAGGAAAGTGCCCGCGCCTACGAGGAAGGCGGGCGGCTGGAGCTGGCCGAAAAGGAACTGTCCGAGATCAAGGTGATCGAGGAGTTCTTGCCCCGTCAGCTGTCGGAAGATGAAACCGCCGTCGCCGTCGGTGCCGCCATCGCCGAGACGAGCGCTGAAAGCATCCGCGACATGGGCCGGGTAATGGCGGTGTTGAAGGACAAGTATACCGGCCAGATGGACTTTGGCCGGGTTGGGCCGATGGTTAAGGACAAGCTGGGGTGATCTTCGACGCGTCTTGAAAAACCAAAGGCCCTGTGCCCATTACGGGCGCAGGGCCTTTTTCAATTCATTATACAGCGCCAGCCGTTCTGCGGCGTCCAGAAATGCGCCGATCTCGACCTCTCGGTCGCCGCCGCGCAGGGTGATGTAGTTTTCAACCGGGCCGCCCTTGGGGTACAGGTGGAGGCTTACCCAATAACGATTTGCCTGCCAGTCCTGACGTGGCCCCTTGGGGTTGTGGCGAGTCAGATGCGCGGTGTCTGCGGTGATATGCAATTCCTCTAACACTTCGCCGCGCTTGTAGCTGACGTTCAGGGCGTACCAAAGTCCGGTAAACATTATGGCGAAGAACGGCAGCAGGGCCCATAGCACCGCCGTGCCCAGCAAAGTCAGCAGCGGCAGCGTGATGATCGTCGCCGTCGCCCCCATGAACAGTACGAAATCCCGGCGCAGCAAGGACCGGTAGGGCCAGAGCGACAGGCTCCAGTCCGGGGTGTGATGAGGTGGTTTTGGCGTCCATTCGTAAGGCATAATTAACCTTTTAGCAGGGCATCATGCGCTGGTAACTGCGCCTGTTCGTCGCGCCGGAGCCTCCGGTGGGAGTTTACGTAGCAAGGTGAATGGGGATCTGTGGCAGGGTACGTGGGGTTGGCAAAAGGATATGTTAGATGAGCGTGATGATCAGGGCCGTAGTACCCGGCGACCGCGCTGCGTGGGACTCGCTTTATGCGGGCTATGCAGCATTTTACAAGGTGACGCAGACGCAAGCGATGAGGGACGCGGTCTGGGACTGGTTGATGGATTCGGGTCACGGCACCGAGGGACTTGTGGCCTGCGCCGATGACGGCCAGCTGATTGGTTTGGCGCATTACCGCGCCTTCGCACGGCCGTTGTCGGCGAGCACAGGCGGTTTTTTGGACGATCTGTTCGTCGATCCGCATCTGCGGGGCAGCGGGGCTGCGGACGCGCTGATCGCGGCTTTGCGTGATATCAGCGCGGCGCGGGGCTGGACGGTGATCCGCTGGATCACAGCAGAGGATAATTACCGCGCGCGCGGCGTCTATGACCGTGTGGCGATGCGCACGCCGTGGGTGACCTACGACATCAAGCTTTAGCAGACCTCGATTAGGGTGACGTGTTACCAAACGTCGATCATGTCTGGCACCAAGCCGCCAAAGCGGGTGAAATAAGCGATGTGGTCAGTTTGCCAGCCGGTTAGGTCGGTGTTCTCGCCCTCTTCTAGCGCCATAGCGTCGGTGGCGTCATGAAAGGGGCATGTGATGACCTGCTGCGTTTTGATTTCGCATTTCGGTGTTCCATCTTAGTGCAGGATGATGTCGCGGCACCTCGGTTCGGGCATCGGCTCGCCATTCTGAAGATCGCGCAGCGCGCCGCTTGTGGCGGTCTTTTGGCTATTGCGTACGAGAGTAAACAGGCGCGGGCAAAGCTGAAGGCCGTCGTCAACCGTGAAGGTTTCCGCTGCAGCGTAGCGCAGGCGCAGGGCCTCAAGTGTGTCGGACATGTCTGCACCCGCAGGGTGTTATACGAAAAAAGGCCCCGGAGAGATCCGGGGCCTTTTGATGTTCTAGGCGGGATTAGTGGGCGTGGCCCTTGTCCCAATCGCTCTGCTTTGGCAGCTGCTCGAACGTGTGCTCGGGCGGCGGGCAGGGCAGGGTCCATTCCAGCGTGTCTGCGTATTCGTTCCATGGGTTGTTCACGGTGACTTTTGCGCCGCGGAACAGGGTCCAGAACAGCACGCCGATGAAGAACAGGAACGACGCGAACGATAGGAAGGCACCCCAGCTGGAGACGTAGTTCCAGGTGGCGAACGCTTCTGGGTAGTCGATGTAACGACGTGGCATGCCTTGACGACCCAGGAAATGCTGCGGGAAGAAGGTTATGTTCGCACCGATGAACATAACCCAGAAGTGCAGCTTACCAGCCCATTCAGGATACATGCGGCCCGACATCTTGGGCAGGTAGAAGTAGATACCCGCAAAGATTGCGAACACAGCCCCGAGCGACATCACGTAGTGGAAGTGCGCCACTACGTAGTAGGTGTCGTGATATACGCGGTCGATGCCAGCTTGGCTCAACACGATACCGGTCACGCCACCAACGGTGAACAGGAATAAGAAACCCATTGCCCACAGCATTGGTGTCTTAAACTCGATCGAGCCGCCCCACATCGTCGCGATCCAAGAGAAGATTTTTACGCCTGTCGGTACCGCAATGACCATTGTGGCCATCATGAAGTAGGACTGCTGCGTTAGCGACAGACCGACCGTGTACATGTGGTGCGCCCAGACGACGAAGCCCAGAACACCGATCGCGACCATTGCATAGACCATCGGCAGATAGCCAAAGATTGGCTTTTTGCTGAAAGTCGAGATGACGTGGCTCACGATACCAAAGCCGGGGATGATGATGATGTAAACTTCGGGGTGGCCGAAGAACCACAAGATGTGCTGATAAAGGATCGGGTCGCCGCCGCCTTCAGGTTGGAAGAAGGTGGTGCCGAAGTTACGGTCCATTAGCAGCATGGTGATCGCACCCGCCAGAACCGGCAGCGCCAGCAGGATCAGCCATGCGGTTACAAAGATTGACCACGCGAACAGCGGAACCTTGTGCATGGTCATGCCGGGGGCACGCATGTTCAAGAAGGTGGTGATTATGTTGATCGCACCGAGGATCGAAGAGGCACCCGACAGGTGAATCGCGAAGATCGCGAGGTCCATCGACATACCTGTTTCGGACGTCGACAGCGGCGGATACATCACCCAGCCCACGCCGGAGCCGAGCTGACCGTTACCGCCAGGGGCTATCATGGACGCGACGCCAAGTGCAGTACCAGCAACAAACATCCAGTAGGACAGGTTGTTCATGCGCGGAAATGCCATATCCGGAGCACCGATTTGCAGCGGCATGAAGTAGTTGCCGAAGCCGCCGAACAGGGCCGGAATTACCACGAAGAACATCATCAGGATGCCGTGGTAGGTGATCAGCACGTTCCAAAGGTGACCGTTCGGCGTACAAGGGGATGCGGCGTCCGTGAATAGGCGCGCGCCTTCCATGCACATGTGTTGTACGCCGGGCTCCATGAGCTCGATCCGCATGAATACTGTGAATGCCACCGAGATAAAGCCGACAAGGCCCGAGGTGAACAGATACAGGATCCCGATATCTTTATGGTTGGTGGACATGAACCAGCGGGTAAAGAAGCCCCGCTCGTCGTGATGGTCATGGCCGTGGATGGCGGCGTCTGCCATGTGGCTCTCCCTCAGAATTGGATACAGATACAGGGGCGCGAGTCGTGGCCCCGCATCCTGCATGATTTTGGTTCTAGTGGGTCGGCCCGCCTTTCGCAACATTCAAAGGCGCGCATGGCATGGGATAAATTGGCGCATGCAATAGCCGCATCAAGTGCGACGGGGTGCGCCGGGCGTGCGGCGAGCAGGGTAGTGCGGCGTTAATAATTATGCTGCCAACGTCGGCTAGTCAGACGCACAATTTACGCTTTGACAAGATGAACGCCGTGATCCGCACTCCCTGCTGTTCGTGTTTATAGCTCCTGCCGAAGCTCAGACTACAGCCAAAGCAGGCGAGGTGGCCTGCGCCGACTTTCTGGCTATTGAAGATGGCCAGATGTACGTGGTCGCGGCCGTCGTCGAAGGCGCGCTGAAAGACATAATAGTTTCTCCCGCTCCGCTGGACGTGGCCTTGCTGATTGAAGTCGGAATTGACCCCGCAGCCATTGTAATGCCCCGCGCCTATGCCAGGCGAGACAAGCCGCGTCATGAAAGAAGCCTGCGAAGGCAAAGAGGACGTGAATATGATGGACGCGCTTAACGCTGGCTGGGACGACATTCCCGTTGCCGATCGAGAAGGCTAAAAGTCGCCGAAGACGGTATTAAAGGTCTTGCGCAGCGCGACATCAAGGTCTGCCATCGTGACCGGCAGACCCAGATCTACAAGGCTGGTGACGCCGTGTTCGCGAATGCCGCAGGGCACGATGCCGTCAAAATGGCTTAGGTCCGGTTCGACGTTGATCGATAGCCCGTGAAATGACACCCATTTGCGCAACCTTATTCCTAGCGCGGCGATCTTGTCTTCTTGCATTTGACCGGCGTCGTTCAGCAGCTTTTCGGGGCGCGTGACCCAGACGCCGACACGACCAGGGCGAATTTCACCTTTCACGTTGAACTGGTCTAGCGTTGCGATAACCCAAGCCTCAAGTTCTTGTACGAATTTTCGCACATCGCGGCCACGTTTGCCAACGTCCAACATGACGTAGGCGATGCGTTGGCCCGGCCCGTGATAGGTATATTGTCCGCCACGCCGCGCTTCGAATACGGGAAAGCGGTCTGGATCGACCAGATCGGCCAGCTTGGCCGAAGTGCCAGCGGTATAAAGCGAAGGGTGTTCCAGCAGCCAGATGGCCTCTTTTGCGGTGCCGGCCGCAATCTCTTCGGCGCGAGCCTCCATGAATGACAGCGCCTGCGCGAAGGGGACGGGTCCCTCTGAGGTGATCCATTCAACCATGACCGCTATATGGCCTCCGGCGTGCGCATTGAAAAGGGGCTGGGAAAAGATGCGCGATTTCCCCTCTTGGCACGCCCGGTTCACTGTTCTATATGCGACGCAGTCCTGACTTGCGGTCGTGGCGGAATTGGTAGACGCGCAGCGTTGAGGTCGCTGTTCTTTAATCGGAGTGGGGGTTCGAGTCCCCCCGACCGCACCACAGTATGTCCAGGAAAACCCAATATAGCTAGACAAAAGAGGACAATCCGGCGGCCAATGCGTAAATAATCGCTTGCCATGTCCCGCAAAAATCCCGCATTACATTACGCATTCGCGCAGAGTTTACGCATCGTGCGTAAACCGGGGGCGGAATGGCTAGTATCAGGAAGATTGCAGGGAATCGCTGGCGCGCAGAGGTCGCGCGCCAGGGTGTCCGGAAGTCAAAAGTGTTCGACACCAAGCAGCAGGCAAAAGACTGGTCCGCGCATGAAGAACACCAGATCATCAATTCCAAGCCCGCAGGGGAAACAACCAGCTTGCGCGCGGCGTTCGACCGGTACGCAATCGAGGTCAGCCCCACGCGCAGGGGCGAACGCTGGGAAGTCATACGACTGGCGAAGCTAGGCCGCGACCGGATCGCAGATATAATGCTGTCGGGTCTCAAAGCCGCTGATATAGCCGACTGGCGCGACCGGCGGTTGAAAGAGGTCAAGCCGGGATCGGTCAAGCGTGAAATGGAATTGATTTCTGCCGTCCTGTCGATCGCGCGGGCAGAATGGGGATTGATCCAGATCAACCCGATGGTCGACGTGCGGCGGCCACCAAAGCCGCAGCCTCGCAAGCGGCGCATATCACCCGCAGAGTTCGAGGCGCTGGCTATATGTGCGGGGTCTGATTTGTCGAAGGTGACGGCGCGGGAGCATCACGCTTTTCTGTTCGCTGTGGAAACCGCAATGCGGGCGGGCGAGATTATCAGCCTGACGCCGGAGCGCATCGACATTGCCAAGCGCACGGCGCATCTGCCGATCACAAAGAACGGTACGGCGCGCGACGTTCCGCTATCCACAACTGCCGTGGCACTGCTTGAGGCGCTGCCCCCGCTCAATCCCACCTTTGGCCTGTCCAGTGAGCAACTGGACGCGCTGTGGCGCAAGCTGCGCGACCGGGCCGCCGTCATGGGCCTGACCTTCCATGATAGCCGACATGAAGCGATCACTCGGCTGGCGCGAAAAGTGGACGTGCTGGATCTGGCGCGGATCGTCGGTCACAAGAATATCTCCCAGCTGCTCGGCTATTATGATGCTACCGCGTCCGAGATTGCCGATCGGCTAGGATAGCCTGTTCGCGTGGGATCATGGGTGTTTTTCCAATGCGGTCCACAACGAGGCGGCCTTCTTTCATCCAGCGGCCAACCGTGCGGGGCGTCACGCCGGTGTTTGATACTCTTATGTTTGTCAATGAGTGTGTTTTGTATCGTTGGGCACACAAAGTTCGCGATAAATTTCGCGGACAATATAGCGTTTCAGGCACCGAATGATCTCGCGCTTGCTTTTGCCTTGAGCGGTGCGCTCAGCTACGTAACTTTTCGTTGCTTCATGGTCTCGCATTCGGGTTATGGCAATGATGTAGATGGCGGCATTAGCTTGCCTGTTACCACCGCGGTTCAAACGCATTCGTTTGGTTTTTCCGCTTGAAGCCGGGATCGGGCAAACCCCACAGATTTTGGCCAGAGCAGCCTCGGATTTTATCCGCTCGGGGTTATCGCCAACGAGGATAAGCATTTCCGCCGCTGTCATTGTCGAGATGCCATGCGAGCTCATCAGATCGGGTGCTTTTTCGCGGACCATACGTTCGAGCTCTTGCCCCATGGGCTTTGATTTCCTCGTGTAAGACCAGCCACCGCCGTGCAATTGCACGCATCGCTGTCTTGGCCGACGCGGTCGGAGATGTAATCTTTCCTGGCCTGAGCGCTGCGATGTGGCGGATCAGTGTGATAGGACCCTTGATCAGATCGAGATTATCGCGCAGCTCGGCAGGCGCATTGATGATCAATGTTTTCAAGGTGATCATTGCTTGTGACCTAGACTTAACTGCGCTGTCGCGCGCAATCTTAAAGTGCCGGATCATTTCGCATGCGCCGGTTTGCGTCTTAGCAAGGGCGGTGGCTTGCCCGTTCAGCACCGACCGTGCAGCGCTTTGGGCATCAAGGCTGTCCGATTTTCCATGAAGATAGCGGAACTGACGATTTGGGCGCATGACGTCCAAAACCATGTGGCCCATGGCAAGGAGGTCTCGAGAAAGGCCTGCGCCGTAGGACCCGGTGCCCTCAATGCCAAAGGCCTTGATTGTGCCTAACCCTGATGCCCATGCTTCCAAATCGCGATATCCTTGGCTGTTTGCGGAGATTGTCATGTTGCCCAGACAAGCGCCCTGATGACTGATCGCAACAGCAATGTGCTTCGCGGATTCAACTCACCAGTGCAACAGGTTGGTCGGTGTCTAAGAATAGTTGATTTGGCGTCTTGAAGCCAAGGCATTTTCTAGGCCGCTTGTTAATCTTCTTGATGATCTCAGCAACGT
>Ga0105053_10000952_pt1 | contig 46832 bp, 37 predicted proteins | sample BON01_FD_78093 | JGI IMG/M metagenome (GOLD analysis project Ga0105053, IMG submission 78093) | Freshwater microbial communities from Lake Bonney liftoff mats and glacier meltwater in Antarctica - BON-01 | ecosystem: Environmental > Aquatic > Freshwater > Ice > Glacier meltwater | place: Lake... | reverse complement strand
TTTTAGGAAAACCCTCCCTGAGGAGGGTTGTGTCCATGCCACAAAAATAACACGAAAAATAACTCCTCAAAGCTTTCTAACACTTTAATTTACAGGCTGATTGTTTTTAAGCGTAATTGCTGCAATTTTCTTAGCCCTGCTCACTATTCCAAATACCCTTAATCGTATCCTGTTTTGTTCATGAACCTTTTTCCTTAGCATTAAATCCAATGGTGACCGCAGATTTTGATCCATCAATTGATCGAAAGCAAAATAAGTATTGAGCCCAAGCTCGTACCTGCTTGTGGAGTCTAACAGGCTCCATGTTGAAGGATCGTTTTGGGCAGAAACAGGTGTAAAGTTCATTATTAAAAAAAGAAGCAAAAGTATTTTGGGAAGCATCATTCCTATTTTCATCAAATTAAAATTTAAGGTTAATAAAAATTCCGGAATAAGGTTGAAAATCAAAAAACCAAGCATTAATATCATGTCCTCCAAAGGAATGACCATCTCCAAATCCATCTATATCAATAACTTGACTAGTGTAGGCATCGGACGTCGATTTGGTACTGTTATAAAATAATTCCATCCTCATTTCACAGGAAACAGACAAGTAATCCATTGGGGAATAGGCAAACCCAACGAAAGGGATTAAACCTAAAGTTTGTGTAGTAATAAAATCATATCTCTTCACTTTAAGATCCCCGTAAGTCTCAGAGTAAGCGGAATGATTTCTGGTAGTATTGTGAATATCCCAACCCTTTTCCAAATCTGCTCCAAAATAATAGCCAAATTTTTTATTGATGGGATGGTGCCATTCATGTCCCAGGGCAATGGCAATACGGGATTGCTGGATTTTCTGGTTTTCTTCCCCTTCTATTTTATTCGTATTCTCAACCCAGCCCCTGGCCCTTAGCCTGAGACTGCGGTTGCCAGGCAAACCCCTGCGTAACAAAAACTCAATGGGCGTGAATGTCCCCGGATCCAATAATCCGTCGATGGCAAACTGGCTGTTAATACCCAGGCTGTACGCTTTATCAGGCAGAAATGCTTGCCTTCCCTCCGCTTTTGATGTTTCGTGCTGTCCTAAAGCCAGTCCATAAAATCCGGTCAGCAAAAGGCCTGTTATAAAAAGTTTTATCATGCTGTTTTTTTTCGAAAAAAAATCAGAAAATCAATTTCAACCTAATAATTTAATAAATAATTTTTAACCTATTTAATTGTAGAATACTAATAAATAAAACTTAGGTTTTACCTGCTCTTTATTCTGAAAAATAGTCTCATAAAACCCTATACTGCTATTAAATTTAGGCAATATTTATGTTGTCTTTTTACCAGAAATAGGCAATAACCTTTTCATAAACCTGAGTTCGACCAAATTTCATAATAAATGGTAATCAATAGTCTCAGGAATGACTTTGAGCAGACCCTTCGACACCCTTCGACAGGCTCAGGCGCCAAGCTCAGGGACCACCATAGATGGGGCTTATATGTGCCCAGCAAGCGAGACTGCCACACCCTTTCCCTGCTCAGTCAGTCCAAAAAGGGTTCGAAGTGTCGGTTCGGCTGAAATGACTAAATTAATAATAACAATTTCTTTATGAAAAACCCCAGGCCTGAAGGGTCTGAACTCTAATAACTGTGGGTGCCAACACACGGGCAAGGCAAACACGCCTACGCTCAACACTGAAGGTGTTGAACAGCTGCAAGCGATCCCTAACTCGAAAATTTAAATCCAAACAAGTTCTTGTCTGCCTATTATCATGCCAATTCACCAACCTTGAAAAAAGAGTAAGCGCAATTATTCCCAGCTTGAATCAAATCAAAACCTGTGGTTAGGGTAAACCCAAGTAATTGTCCTGTCAAAAGGTTTTTGTTAATACCCCTAATAGGAAATCTACCGGAGTCAAATCCAACGTGAAATAATCCATTGGTTCAATGGACCTTTTATTTACCGAAAGGATGGTGAATGGTGTGAAGACAGGAACTCCCTTTCAATCGGCTTGATCGAAAGCTTGCTTAATATTCGCCGCAATTTCTTCCATTTCTTCTTTTGGCAACTGAAGTTTTGGACGGCTAAAATTGATATCGTCCATACTCCTAAGAGGTACTAAATGTATATGAACATGAGGGACCTCCAAGCCAATTACTGCAACACCTATTCGGGTACAAGTGATCACAGACTCTTGGGCTTTAGCTACTTTCTTGGCAAAGAGGTGAAGGCTGGTATACAATTCATCATCCAAGTCATAGATATAATCGACTTCTTCCTTTGGCACCACCAGTATGTGGCCTTTTACCAATGGCATAATGTCTAAAAAAGCGATATGTCGATCATCCTCAGCAACGATATGTGCTGGGATTTCTCTGTTGATTATCTTTGTGAAAATAGAAGGCATAAGTAAGGAAGTTAATTATTGATCACAAAAAAATCCCGATGCATCGCAACCGGGATTAAAAAATTATAAGCTGATTTCCAAAACTTCAAATTCAACCAAACCTGCAGGTGCTTGAATTTGAGCGACATCACCAACTTTCTTACCTAAAAGACCTTTTCCAAAAGGGGATGCCGATGAGATTTTATTGGCTTTCAAGTCTGCCTCTTGCTCGGAAACAAGCATATAGGAGACGGTCATTCCATTTTTTACATTTTTTATCTTCACTGTGCAAAGGATTCCCACTTTAGAATTGTCCATTTTGGAGTTATCCAATACCCTGGCATTACCAATGACATTCTCAAGTTTGGCAATCTTTAATTCCAAATGCCCCTGCGCATCTTTGGCTGCATCATATTCTGCATTCTCACTTAGATCACCCTTATCTCTTGCTTCCCCTATTTGCTTTGCAATATCTGTTCTGCCTTTGGTTTTTAGGAACTGAAGCTCATCTTTGAGCTTCCTTAACCCTTCTTCTGTGTAATATTGTATGCTTCCCATATCAATTAATCGTTAACCTCTTAATAAATAAAATAACGGCCTCAACATTGAGACCGTTTCCTTATGCTTCCTTTATTTTGTACTGGCAAAGATAAAATAAGAATTCTTATTTTACAATTTAACTATCTTTTATTAAGCCATTAACCGTGCCATTGACCTGCTATTTTAGCCACCAACACTTCATTTATTTTGTAGTAAGACTCTTTGGACCACCCTGCTACATGAGGCGAAAACAGCACCTGTTTAAAGTCCGTAAGACGCTCAAATGACTTTTTCTCAGCAGAAGTAAGCGTCTGGAGTTTCTCTTTTTCCAGCACATCCAATGCCGCCCCTTTTAATTTACCCTTTTGGAGTCCATCATTCAGGGTTTCAAAACTCACCACTTCTCCACGAGCTGTATTGATCAGGTAAAATGGTTTATTAAAGCCATTGATAATTTCGGTGGTAAAAAAACCATTTGTGTCTTCTGTCAGTGGCACATGAATACTTAAAACATCTGCTTTTTCCTGAATAGTTTCAAAGCTACATTCCTGAACAAATTCATTGCCAAAACCCTTCTTGTATTTGTCATACGCCAGTACTTGTACACCAAAGCCCTTAAGCCTCTGCGCAAAAGCAGTGCCCATGTTCCCAAAACCAAAAATACCTACGGTTTTGCCACACAACTCTTCTCCTCTGTTTCCCTCTCTGTCCCAAACCCCACGCCTTACCTGACTATCGGATTGTATCAGGTGATTAAATAGTGCCAACAGCATCCCTAACGCATGTTCTGCAACAGCATCTCTATTGCCTTCCGGAGCAGAATAAAGTGCAATAGCATTTTGCTCCAGGTATTCCAAATCAATATTGTCTAAGCCTGCTCCTGCTCGGGCTACAAACTTTAAATTAATTCCTTTTACCAATAAATCCCTGTCAATGGGAGTTTTAGAACGAATAACAAGCCCTTCATAGTCAGACAATATTTGGAGAATACCATCTCTATCTATATCTGGCCTATAATGTGCCTCGTAACCTTTTTCTTCCAACAACGGTACGATGCTTTCATGCATCTGGTCAATGATTAAAATTTTCATGCGCTTACTAAAGATTCAATAACAAAGTGGCGACCATAAAATACACCCCCAATCCCAACAAGTCATTGGCGGTAGTAATAAACGGCCCTGAAGCCATCGCAGGATTTATCCCCATTTTATCTAAAACAATAGGTGTCAATGTCCCCATAAATGAAGCCAGCAAAACCACACTAAATAAGGCTATACTGACAACTAATCCGAACTTTACTTCCCTGTCATATAAAAATACCACCGTAGCCATCACAAACAAGGACAACACAAGCCCATTTAAAACTGCAACTAAAAACACCTTAAGCAATCGCCTGGTCAAACTATCGGCAAATACTGACTTATTGGCCAGACTCTGAACGACTAATGTAGAAGACTGAATGCCTACATTGCCCCCTGTAGCAGTAATCAATGGAATAAAAAAAGCCAGCGCCGTCACTGCATTAAGTCCCTCCTCAAAGAAACCTATAAACCCAGCTCCCAAAAGCCCGCCTACCATACCTATCAAAAGCCAAGGCAATCTCGCCCTGGAAAGTCTATATATCGAATCGGATTCTTCCACATCATCCGAGATACCTGTCATTGCTTGGATATCTTCCTCTGCCTGTTCTCTTATCAAGTCCAGGATATCATCCACTGTAATTCTTCCTACAAGTTTGTTTTTAACATTCACTACTGGCACAGCTTCCAAATCATACTTCCTCATAATTTCAGCCACCTCCTCACCCTCCATATAGGTAGGCACAGATATTAGATTGTCCTCGTAGAGATCGGCCACTTTGGTATCCGAAGAGGCAAGAATCAACTTTTTCAAGGCTACTCGACCTAGTAGTTGCTCCTTATTGTCTACCACATAAATGCTAAAAATCTTCTCTACATTTTCAGCCTGCCTCCTTATTTCATCGATAGTCTGCACCACCGTCCAGTTCACGTTGGCTTTTATGATCTCTTTGGCCATAAGTCCTCCGGCACTGTCTTCATCGTATCGAAGAAGCTCTATTATATAAAGCGACTTTTCCTTGGCTGCAAGGCGGCTAATAACGGCCTCACGGTCGTTTACTACCAATTGATTCAATACATCTACCGCATCATCAGAATCCATATGATCTATAAGCGTGGCCAGCTCCTCTGCCGGCATCGCCTTGATCACTTTGTATTGCGTATCCTCATCCAGCTCTATCAATATATCTGCAGAAAAATCTGGATCAAGGGCCCTTAAAACAAAAAGGGCCTCCATCATGTCCAGCTCATCCAATAAGGTAGCTACATCCGCTTTATTGGCATCCTGCATAGACTCCTGAATGGAATCTATATGCTCGCTGGTAATATTATCCTTTAGCGCCTCCAAGTAATCCTTGGACAGCTCAAATGCTTTTATTCTTTCCAAGATGCTTCAAGTTTTTGGGTTAGTAAAACAAATTCAGCTACCCCAAGCTGTTCAGCTCTCAAATCCAATATTGGAGCTGCTTTGAATTCATCAGAGAGCCCCATGGGTTTTAGTGCATTTCTTAGCGTTTTTCTTCGGGTACTGAAGGCTTGCTTGACAAGTCTAAAGAACAACTTCTCATTACAATCCAACTTCTCTATATTATTACGCTTTATACGTATCACACCACTGTTGACTTTTGGAGGTGGATCAAAGACCTCAGGTGGCACAGTAAATAAATATTCAACGTCAAAATAAGCTTGAAGCAATACACTTAAAATACCGTAGGTTTTGTTCCCTTTCTTTGAGGTCATTCGCTCAGCTACTTCCTTTTGCAACATTCCAACTACCTCAGTTACAAGATGCTTTTTCTCCAACACCTTAAAGAAAATCTGGCTGGAAATATTATAAGGGAAATTCCCTATGATCGCGTGGGTGCCGGTTAACTTTTCCCTGAAATCAAAATTCAGGAAATCACCTTCCATGATATTAATGTTGTCTGATCCGTATTTATTATTGAGGTAGCTTATGGACTCTTTATCGATCTCAATAAGGTTTAAATCCCAGTTTTTTTCAATTAAGAAATCAGTAAGCACACCCATCCCCGGCCCAATCTCCAACACCACATTGTTATCCATATGGCCAGTAAGTGACCCTGCTATCTTCTCGGCTATATTTAAGTCTTTCAGAAAATGCTGACCCAAATATTTTTTAGCTCTCACTTTACTCATAATACTGATCAATTTAGGGGATTTTAAGACATCAAAAGTAAGAAATATAATGTAACGACCATAAAATAAATGGCGTGTCCTATAAAAATAAAAACACCTTTTTACCTGCCTGTTTTAGCCTTTAAAAATCTAGAATACTTGGTACAAAACCACTTGTTTAAAACTAGCTAGCAACCTAAGGCAGGCTATCATCAGGTCTCAGCAAAAAGGGAAATAGTAAGTATACTTTCGCCAATATAAATGCTAAAAATTCAACATTCACAATTGAATAATCCTGCTTTCATTCATTGGCAATGTATTATGTCCTTAGTTAATACACTTTAGTCTCACAAGGATGATGGGAACATTCGTAACTAAGCTACTTAGATCAATAGACCTTCATTTCGAGTTTCATCAGTTTCTTCTCATCCCTTTTAAAAGCAATTACCGGTTGGAAACTTCTTAGACGAATATCATTTGGGACTTTCTTGTATTGTGCTCTCACCCATTCTACAGCCTGTTCGCTCAAAAGTGAAAGTTTGACTTGAACAATTCCGTCATTTACCATTTCCAACTGTTCCGCTACTCCTTTCGAAAGGTCTATTATACGTCTCGAACTTTTGGGCAAACGATCATTGATGCGGACGATTGCCTCTAATCCATTTTGTTGGTTTGTCACTTTTACCAAGGTACCAAAAGGCAGGTGCTTGTGTGCGGCCGTGTATTCCCACATGTCATAAACTTCACCATTGGCTGTTTTACGTTTATGAAACCGCGTTCCGTAAAAACTAGCCACTCCTTCCTGAATAATCAAAAGTGAATCTGGTGTAGAGAAAGGCGATTGAGCCACTAAAACACCTTCAAAACCGAAGGTTACTATTAGGCATAAAGCCAAAATTCTTTTCATAATACGTTTACATACAATAATTATTCCAATTGGTTCATAGTGGCTGATTTTCAATTGCTTCAGAAGAAATATTCACCAAAACCATAAAGTGATTCAACACCCAAATAAACAAAGAAAATAGGGTGGGAACATTAAACCACTTGAAAACCGAGCCCCTTGACTCATGGGGTCTCATACTTTATTCACAAATCCAGGAAAGTGCATTTTGCGTCCCTTGTACAAACACATAAATTAAACCCAATCCCCTATTTCTGTATAGAATTTATTTCAAAAATAAGGAAATGTCCTTGTCCTCGTCTGTCTTTAACGTAAATTTAACCAGGTTTAACTCGAATTATTCAACAACATTCGGAATAAGTGGTGGAAGCACTGGAAAATCAGGGGAAATGGGTCGTGACAACCCTTTGACTTTACGAAAATAGCAAGAATTAAATGTTTTTGGCCTGACAACATCACAAAATTGAATATTTTGACCTTAAGTATCCATTTTCATTATAGCTTTTCATAATAATGCAAATCAAAATTTTACATACCGCCGACTGGCATTTGGGAAAGAGGCTTCAGGAAGCGTCAAGACTGGAAGAGCAAAAACTTGTGCTTGAAGAAATCACAGCGATTGCTGAATCAGAGGATGTCGATTTGGTGTTAATTGCCGGTGATATTTTCGATGGATTTAATCCCAGCCATGAAGCCATCGAATTACTTTACAAGACCCTTCGAAAGCTGTCCAAAAATGGGCAAAGACCTATTGTGGCCATATCAGGAAACCATGACAGCACCCAGTTTATAGAAGCTCCTGATCCACTTGCAAGAGAAATGGGTATTTTCTTTTACAGTAGGTACGACACCATTATCCCAACCGGAAAACTTGACAGTGGAATTGAAGTAATCGCTTCCGATAAGGGTTTTGTTTCACTGCAATTACCCCAGTTGGATTTCCCTATACGCATTCTATTGGCTCCCTATGCCAACGAAGTGTCCTTACGCATCTACCTAGGTGAAGGCGACAGAGAAAATGAATTAAGGAATGTATTGGAAGATAAATGGATAGCTCTGGCAGACCAATACTGTGACACATCAGGTTTAAATTTATTCCTCGGTCATTTTTTCTTTGTTAAAGAAGGATCAAAACCAGAAAAGGAACCTGAAAGTGAGCGTCCAATACTTCATGTCGGAGGTACCCAGGCCTTGTATACTTCCAATATTCCACTACAAATCCAATATGCTGCCCTGGGTCATTTGCACCGATACCATGCGACGTGCGAAAGTCCTTTTCCTGTGGTTTATTCCAGTTCTCCGCTAGCCTATTCTTTTAGCGAAGCAGGACAGGAAAAACAAGTCGTGCTCATTAATGGTGAGCCGGGGAAACCTGTAAGTTATAAGCCTATTCCACTCAAGCAGGGCAGAAAATTGGAGCGCAAAAAATTTAGCGAGCTAACGGCCGCTGTGCAATGGCTGGAGGAAAACCCCAATTGCTTCGTGGAATTGACCTACGAAACGGATAACTCCATAGATGCAGCCACTAGAAAAAGCATTCTACAAGCGCACGATGGGATCATTAACCTTATCCCTCAAATCAAAAACCTCGGTGAGGACACAGACAACCAATTACAGGTAGAAGATTTAGAAAAAGACATGACCAGTTTGTTTAACATGTATTATAAAAGTGAAAAAGGACAATTACCTAACGAGGAACTAATGTCAGTTTTTAAAGAAATTCTTAGTCAAGACAATAAAATATGATTCCGTTAAAGCTTTCAATACGAGGATTGTACTCCTACAAAGAAGAACAAACCATAGATTTTGAAAAACTTACTGCTGCAGGTATGTTTGGTATTTTTGGAGCAGTTGGCAGTGGTAAATCTTCCATTTTGGAGGCAATTCTTCTGGCCTTGTACGGCAGTACAGAAAGGCTTTCCGACAGGGGAGAAAAAAACAGTATGGTCAACCTTCAGAGCAATCATTTATTGATCAACTTTGAATTTAGGGCAGGAAAAAACAATAGCCAGCATTTTTTGGCGAGGTATTCGGTAAAACGGAATGCTAAAAACTTTGATGAAATCAAACCTGCTGAACACACCTTTTACCTCAAGGAAGAAGGCGAGATTACGCCTATTCAGGAAAATGCCGAAGCGATCATCGGTATGAAAAAGGAACATTTCAAACAAACAGTAATTATCCCTCAAGGTAAATTCAGGGAATTTATAGACCTTACGCCTGGTCCAAGAGCAGAAATGATGAAGGAGTTGTTTGGCTTGGAGAGGTTTGACCTGTCTGCCAAAACAGGGGGTTTATTAAAAACTGTGAAAAATGAACTGATTCGACTGGAAACGCAATTGGAGAGTTTGGAAAACACATCTGAGGAAATTTTAAAAGAGAAAGAAAAAATAAGAAAAGACCTCTCAGAAATCGTCAAAAATGCAGCAGAAAGTTTAGAGAAAACCAGCTTAAAGCTACAATCCCTTGAGACATTAAAAAAGAAGCATACCCAGCTCCTGAATTTTCAGACACAATGGGCACACCTTCAAACCCGCGTAAATGAGATAGAAGACAAAAAGAAAGAACTGAAGGCCTTCACCCAAGCGAATAGCCACCTACGTCCTATCTGGAACCAGATAAAAGATTGGCAACTGGAATTGGAAAAGGCTACTACTGGAACGGTCAATTGTTCTAGGTTTAGCGAGGCATATACTCAAGAAATCAGCAAACTGGTACTTCAGGAAACTGACTTAAGAGAAAAAGCTGAAAAAAGACCTCAACGCGAAGCCAAGATACGGGATTTGTCAAAAGTACTCGAGATTCAAGTCATTAAAAGAAAACTTGTTGAAGCCCAAAACAAGGTGTCCTTGCTTCAGCCTCGCCTGGATGAAGACCTGGAAAAACAAAAAATACTGGAAAAACACCTTTCTTCACTTGACCAGGAATTGGACGATAGTAGAAGTCAGGCCACAAGCACCCAATTGGCAAAGCTAACCGGAGACATTAAGGATTGGAATACTTTTTTGGAAAATAAAAGAAACATTGAGAATGCTTTAGAACAGATCAGAACGGAGGTTCAGACCATAAAAGATAGGGAGAAAAAAATCTCAGCTACTATTCCAGACAAATTTAATGACCTAGATAGTTGGGCTGATTGGGAAAATAAAAACCTCAAAGCAATAGCAACGGCCAAAGAACAGTTGATTGAAAACAAGGCATTGCAAGCCCATGTAAAGAATTTGAAAGAAGGTGAGCCTTGCCCCCTCTGTGGTTCGGTACACCATCCCGTGCCACTTGCAACCGATCAAACTGAAGAAAAGGTAGCCGGATTTAACAAGCAGCTTGATGATTCACGGCAGACATTGGAGAAAATCCAACAACTTTCTCGCCAACTATATGACCAAAACCTTCAACGGACCAACCAAACAAAGCTATATCTTGATAAAGAGCAAGATTTAAAAACCTTGAACCTTCAATTTTTAACATTGAAAAACAATTTGAAGACTGAAGGCCTACATAGTCTTGATGAATTGAAAGAAAAATTTAAAAACATTACAGATCAAATAGAAAAAGAAGAATCTATTCGTAAAACAGCCAGAGAATACAGAAAGCAGTTGGAAAAACTCCGGCTACAAATTGAAAGTGGCCAACAGCAGTTGAGAGTGGAAGAGCAGAAAACAATAGAACAGAACAGCACGCTAAAAGCAAAGGAGGAAGAAGTAAGTGACAAAAATTTCAGTAATGGATACATGCAATCTTCTACTGAAACCATCCGGCAAACGATAAATAATGTGCTACAAGACATAGAGGATACTGCCAATTTGCTAGATGGAAAACAAAAAGTATTGAAGGACAAGCGCAACGATGAAGCAACTAACCTGGCTAACCTAGAAAACTTCAAAAAGGACAAAGAAGGGGCTGTTCTGAGGTTAGCATCTTTAACCAAAGAATACGATGAATTGAAAATAAAGCTGGGTCAAACTGACCAAAAACTGCTGGAAAAACTTTTTAACAGCAACCTCGACGAGGATAAATTTGACCGTGAGATTAGAGACTATGAAAAAGAGTGTTCTATAGTAAAGTCGCATTTGGCTACATTAGAAGCCGAGGAGGGCATTACTAACTTTGACCAAACCCATTTTGATTCGCTTAAGGAAGAGAATGATTTCAAAAAAGCTGAGCTGGAAAGCATAAATAAGAAAAAAATCAATTTGGAAAGGGACATTTCAGACCTTCAGGAAAAACTAGAGACTAAGAAAGGTTTGACCAAAGTGCTTGACACAATGGAAAACAGGGCTGCAAATTTAAAAGAATTGGAGCAATTGTTTAAAGGTAGTGGGTTTGTGAAATATGTGAGCAGTATTTACCTTAAAGAATTGTGCAACACAGCGAACAAACGATTTACCCAACTGACTAAAAATAGTCTCCGGCTAGAAATCGATGCCAACAATACTTTTTGGGTTATAGATTACCTGAATGAAGGCAAAAAGAGATTGTTAAAGACTTTGTCTGGAGGCCAAACTTTTCAGGCATCCTTATGTTTGGCATTGGCATTGGCAGAAAAAGTTAAATCACTCAACCAAGCAGATCAGAGTTTCTTCTTTCTTGATGAGGGCTTTGGTGCATTGGACAAAAAATCACTCAGAATTGTTTTTGAAACCTTAAAGGCGCTTCGGCATGAAAATAGAATCGTAGGAATTATAAGTCACGTTGAGGAATTGCAGCAGGAAATCGAAGTTTTCGCCAATATTGAATTAGACCCTGAAAAAGGGAGTCAGGTGTTGTACAGTTTTCAATAAAAGCAAAAGCATCCCTTAAATATAGGGATGCTTACAATTATAAACAAGGGCATCAACTAAATTATCCCTTCGCTTTTTCTGCTTGTTTCAATCTCAAGATAAAATCACTAAGTACATTCATATAATTTATAAATGCTTCATAGGGACTTTCGTAAGGGCTAAAGTAAGCGTGAATATCTCCATCAGAGAAAAACTTGGTACACATATAATAGAAGTGATCACTTGTCTGCAAGTAGCGCCAATCTCTGTAAATATCCGGATCATTTGATCTTTTCACTTGTTTTTCCAACTCAAAAAGTCTGTCAAAGGCCTCATCCTGAAGGTCATTCCCTAGCCAGGCGGTAAGGTCACGCTCTTCATCTGCCCAAGAAATAGGAGTGGGAACGTTTATTTGCCCTACAGGAGATCCATTCGCAATCACTTCAGATGGCGTGGAAAAATTGAAATTTGTTTGATGGAGTATCGCATCAGGAAGGTTTCTCATGAATTCAAAAATCCCCGTTTCTTTCCATTGGTGTTCACCGAAGGTTTCGTAATCCATAAATAGGTTGATGACTTCATCTTCTTGAGGCACCTGGTTCAGCCAGCCTATAAACTTGTCAGTTGTAAGCGGGTATTCGTTCCATGCTTTTTCTCCAAATCTAAAAGCGATGTCATCACTTAACCTGAAATTTTTAAGTAAAACCTTCAGTTTTGGTTCTTTTGCGTTTACATAAACGAAATTAGGACTTTTCCAGCCAAGTATATGTTTGGCCCCTTCAGAGAGGATGGCTTCAAAACCCATTTTGGCTACCATTTTCCCGATATCATCTGAATAAATCAACTCAGTGTTCCTGAAAACCTTTGGTTTGTATCCATTAAAGTGATGTTGAATTTTCTCCTGGTGTAGGCTGACCATGTCTTGAAATTCAGTTTCACTTTTGAGTGCACAAAGGGAGTGCCCATAGGTTTCGTTGAGCAATTCAACATGCCCAGTAGCCACCAATTCCTGAAAGCTATGTAGTACTTCAGGCGCATAGGCCTCCATCTGTTCGAGAACAGTACCAGACAGTGAAAAGCATACCTTAAACTTACCATCATGTTTCCTGATTAATTCCAACAAAAGCTGGTTCATCGGCAGGTAGCACTTTTTGGCTACCTTATTCATGATGTTTCTGTTCGAGTAGTCATCCCAATAATCATGATCATCTCCAATCTCAAAAAAGCGATAAGGTTTTAATCTGAAGGGTTGATGTACTTGAAAATAAAAACAAATGGTTCTCATATTCTATTGGTTAACGGTTTGCTTATAAATACCAATTACCTTTTCGGCAACGTGCTCCCATTTGAGCCTTTTTAGTTCTTCTCTGCCCATTTCTTTAAACATTTTGGAGATTCCATTGTAATGTAAAAGCGCAAAAATAGCATCTGCCATAGCATCAATGTCCCAAAAATCTACTTTTACTGCATTTTGCAGCACCTCTGCTACACCCGACTGCTTGGAAATAATCACTGGGGTATTATGTCTCACGGCTTCCAAGGGTGATATCCCGAAAGGTTCCGATACAGAAGGCATAACATATACATCACTCAAGGCAAACATTTTGTCTACATCATCCCCTTTAAGAAATCCGGTAAAATGAAATTTTGTACCTATCCTTAACTCAGCCACTCTTTGAATCATCCGATTCAGAAGATCTCCTGATCCTGCCATCACAAATCTGACATTGTCATCCTTCTGAAGCACCTTTGCAGCGGCCTCCACAAAATATTCAGGCCCTTTCTGGAAGGTTATCCTGCCCAAAAAAGTAACTATTTTTTCAGGCACTTTCTTTACTACATTTGACTTAATTATACTGGCATCCAATACTGCATTGTGAACTACAGTAACTTTGTCTTCCGGAATGCCATATTTGGTAACAATTGTATTTTTTGTGAGCTGACTTACAGCGATAATTTTATCTGCTGCTTCCATTCCCGCCTTCTCAATGTCATATACTCTTTGGTTCACCGTTTGGCCTGAACGATCAAACTCTGTGGCGTGAACATGAGCTATCATCGGTTTACCACTTATCTTCTTGGCCGCAATACCTGCAGGAAATGAAAGCCAATCATGGGCATGAATCAGATCAAATTTTTTATCCTTTGCGATCTGAGCAGCTACCAAGGCATAACGTGAAACTTCCAAAATCAGGTCCTTACCATATTTTCCACTAAAACTAAATTTATTGGCCAGCACACTGGATTCGATTTCATCCTGGTCTTTTAATAAGCGTTCGGTATGGTTATGGTATTCCTCAGGGCTTAAGTAAGGAACCAGAAAAGAACTCACTTCAAGATAAGTTAGGCTTTTCCAAATGTCCCGAAAGCGACGCTCCCGATAATCTATTTCAATTTCACTCGCATTTACAAACTCCGCCAATGGATCTTCATCTCCCCATAACTTTGGGACAACAAAAATCAGGTCTTGTTTGTGGTGTTCCATTCCCTTCACTAAACCGTAGCAGGCAGTACCTAAGCCACCGGAAATATGAGGAGGAAATTCCCAACCAAACATTAATACTTTCATATGTGGTCCTTTTACAAGTTGTTGACTAAATATTTCATCCTTAACAATTCTCCTACACTCCAAGCCTGTGATATGGCTCCTTTAGGTCTGTGAGGGGGATCTCCTTCATATATTTCAGCTATAGTTCCTATCCCATATTGTGTCATCACCTCATCAAAGCTACTGATCATATTTTCTACCAGCTTCTTACCCTGCTTTCCATGTAATTTCAAATAACCCTCAGCAAAATGCCCCAATAACCAAGGCCAGGCAGTACCCTGATGGTATGCATTGTCTCTTTCGTATTGATCACCTTTATAATACCCCTTGTACCTTGGGTCACTTGGCGCCAAAGTCCTAAGGCCACGATTGGTAAATAAATTGGTCTTTACCACTTCTAAAATCTCATCCTTTTGCTCATTGGTTAATGGGCTATATGGCAAAGATGTTGCGAATACCATATTTGGCCGTATGGACCAATCTTTTCCTTCGTCGTCTATTACATCCGCCAGATAGCCTTTCTTTTCGGACCAAAAACCATCCACAAAAGACAGGGCAACTTTGTCTGCAAGTTCGCGAACTTCCTCATCTCCAGTCATTTCATGATAAAAACATAAGGCATTGTACCACAAAGCGTTGATTTCTACAGGACAGCCGATTCTAGGCGTAACCGGACCGTCTTTTGTCACAGCATCCATCCAAGTCAATCCTACACCTTCAACTCCCCCGCTTATCAGGCCATTCTCCTGTACATGGATTTTAAATACGGTTCCCTTTTTAAAACCATCGATGATCCCTTTACATTTCTCTATGTATTTCGATTGGATGGTTTCTTTGTCCCCAGTGAAAATTATATATTGTTGCAATGTCCAAAAATACCATAATGGAGCATCTATTGAGTTCATATTGGTCAATACCCCACTACCTACATTTGGAAACATCGCTCCCTGCAAATCTTTGGACATGGAGTCCATGACATCTAAAAAGGTTTTTGTATCTCCCATAGTCAAGGTAAGACCTGGCAAAGCAATAAAGGTATCTCTTCCCCACCAACCAAACCATGGGTACCCTGCCACAACGCGTGTTTCACCATCCCGTCTGCTTATAAACTGTCCCGCAGAATTTTTTAGGCAGTTTTCAAAATTATCTCTGGGGATCCTTCGTTTTATTTCTTCGTTAAATTTGGCATGAAGTTTATCTGTATTAGCTACTTTCAGCCCGGCAGAAAAAATAACACAATCCCCTTTCTCCATTTCAAACTCAAAATATCCCGGAACATATAAATCTTCCTGATAATCATATCCACGCTCAATTTCTCTAACGTATTCAATATTATAAAACCAATCTGGTACTGGAACGAATTCATTGACAATTGAAATCTGAAGAGATAGGGGGTCATAGGCATCATAAAGCTGTACCTGCACTCCATTCTTGATTTTTTTGATTTTTTTATTTACATAGGTATTGGCTTTGGAAAGAGTATGATAACCTCTAAAAGCAAGAAATGGGTTAATTCTTAATTTAGTGGGTATAACTGCCTCCACTAAAGTATACCTAATCATAACCCTATCCTCAGTGGAGTCTAGAATGATCTCCTTTTCTAAAATCACTCCACCTACCCTATAAGTAAGCTTAGGAATTGGCTCGGAATCAAAATCCTCTAGGTATTTGTGGCCTCTTGGAGAATAATTACCAGGGTATTTATTGATGCCCAGATTAAAGACAGTATCTTTTTGTACTATGGTTTCATGTACGTTGGATAGTAGCACGTGCAGCTGTCCGTCTATTTGAGGTTGTGGGGCTACTAGAAGTCCGTGATATTTCCTGGTATTGCAGCCGATAATCGTTGTACTCGTATAGCAACCCAAGGGGTTGGATCGTATGATCTCCTTATCCAAAGAGTAATTAAGGTTGATGAGTTGAGTCTTATCGAAGTGTATATAGCTCATTTAAACAAAAGTTTGAGGTTTTTATAAAAATACTTTAATACTTTGTAAAGAAAAATATTTGGCATAAAAACTAAAGTAAATAAGTAAAATGTTAGGGGTTTGAGTGATTTTTGGGCAAAAAAAAAGAACCCTATTAGAGTTCCTTCGAAATTTTATATTTTAATTTGTGCATCAGGCACTTTCCTTTTGAATTTTCTCAAAATTCCTGATTGATTCCTCAAACTTTATCATATACATCTGAACCTGATTTAGATTAATGTATCGGATTTTAGGGATTTTTTTAGAAGGCTGAAGTAACTTAAACATGATCTACTAAAATTAAATGAATTCTATAACGATCGATTATCAAATAACATGCCATTTATTGAGAATAGCATCACCACTGGAGATGGACCGTCAAAATTCTTCTTGAATACACCCTAACTTACTGCTTTTCAATTTTTCAACAAGCAAAAGAGATGAGGATCAACCATTTGATTTTAATTCGCCTTATAAAATAAGGTTGTGGATAAATAAATGACAACTAACAGTATAAAAAAATACCCTCCCTATTATATAGGAAGGGTTTGGGGTGAAAGACCGGTCTCGAACCGGCGACCTCTGGATCCACAAACCAGCGCTCTAACCAACTGAGCTACAATCACCATTTTTAATCCTTTTCTGATTCTTTTATCAGATGGGAATGCAAAGGTAATATGCTTTTTTCAGTCCCGCAATACTTACCTACACATTTCTTAAAAATTTAAGCCTTTCACCCTTTTTTTCTTCATTGAAGGCACCGTTTTCGTAGGCTAAATGTCCAGACACAATGGTATGTGTGACTTTGGATCGGAATTTTTGGCCCTCAAAAGGAGACCAACCACATTTAGAAAGCACATTCTCCCTCTTGACTTCCCAAGGGTCATCCAAATCTACCAAAACTAAATCCGCAAAATAACCTGCCCTTAAATAACCACGCTTCTCAATTTCAAATAAAATGGCCACGTTATGGCTCGTTTTCTCCACAATTTTTTCTAAACTAATCTTACCATCATGGTACATTTCCAGTAAAACTGCCAAGCCGTGTTGCAAAAGAGGTCCTCCCGAAGGTGCTTTGAGATACGATTGCTCTTTTTCCTCTATCGTATGTGGGGCATGATCAGTGGCAATGACATCAATATTACCTTCCAAGACTCCTTTTAATATCACTTCTCTATCCTTCGCAGTCTTGATCGCCGGATTCCATTTGATAAAATTACCCTTTGTCACATAATCTTCTTCAGAAAACCACAGATGGTGGATGCAAGCTTCTGCTGTGATCCTTTTCTCAGCCAGCGGAAGGGTATTGTCAAACAAACCAACCTCTTTACCAGTACTAATATGCAACACATGTAGCTTGGTCCCATACATTCGTGCCATATCTACAACAGTTTTCGAAGCGTCATAACAGGCCTCTTCACTACGGATCTTAGGATGAAGTTTGACAGGAACATTTTCCCCATATTCCTTCTTATACCTCTCTAAATTCGCCTTGATAATATTATCATTTTCGCTATGGGTGGCTATCAAAATGGGACATTCTTTAAATATGGTTTCCAGGCTATCAGGATTATCTACCAACATATTGCCTGTAGAGGAGCCTTGAAAAACTTTTACCCCGCAAATATTATTAACATCTACACTTTTTATGGTCTCAATATTGTCATTGGTAGCACCTAAATAAAAGGAGTAATTCGCTAGAGACTTTCTGGCAGCAATTGCATACTTTTCTTCCAGTAACTCATGGGTTATGCTTTGAGGTATGGTATTTGGCATTTCCATAAAACTGGTAACCCCTCCTGCAACCGCCGTTTTACTTTCAGTATAAATCTCTGCTTTATGAGTCAATCCAGGCTCTCTGAAGTGAACCTGGTCATCAATGAGACCTGGCAATAAATACTTCCCATTAGCATTTATGTCTATATCTGCCTCGTAACCTGATAAATCACCACCCACTGAAAAAATCAACCCCTCCTTTATATACACATCGCCTCGTATAATCTTACCTTCATTTACTATATTTGCGTTACGGATTAGTATTCTTTTCATAGCATTTGTTTTTAATGGGTGGGTGCATGGGTCGAAACACCTCTTACATATTTTCCTAAATTTATAAAATCATGTCCGATCAGCTACCATCTTTTGATAATTTTAAACTCAATAACCAACTTTTGAATGCTGTGAAGGAAATTGGTTATGAAAAACCTACTCCTATCCAGGAAAAAGCAATACCATTGGCACTGGCTGGTCATGATATTTTGGGTATTGCTCAAACAGGTACAGGTAAAACTGCCGCTTACGTCTTGCCTTTGCTTTATAAAGTAAAGTATGCACAAGGACATCATCCTAGGGCATTAATAATGGCTCCCACCAGAGAATTGGTCATGCAGATCGAAGAAGCCATTAGAGGGTTTGGGAAATACACTGACCTGAGATACGTATGTCTCTATGGAGGTCTTGGACCTAAGCCGCAGATAGAAAAACTTCAAGAAGGTGTCGACATAATTATTGCCACCCCAGGCAGGTTCAATGACCTTTATCAAAAAGGTGAAATTTATACCAGAGACATCAAGACCATGGTTTTGGATGAAGCCGACAAAATGCTTGACATGGGCTTTCTTCCACAAATCAAAGCCATCCTGGAAGTCATACCAGTCAAACGACAAAACCTGCTCTTTTCTGCAACATTTAGCCAACGGGTGGAAAACCTTTCCTATAATTTCCTGGAATTCCCTGAGCGAGTGGAAGTAGCTCCGCAAGCAACAACTGCTGAAACAATCTCACAAATAAAATATTTTGTGCCCAATATCAAAACCAAGTTAAGTTTGCTTGAAAAACTCGTAATGGAGGATGAATTTGAAAGAGGCATCATCTTTACCAAATCTCGTGTCAATGCAGACACTGTCCATAAATACCTCCAGAGTCATCATTCAGGAAGTATCCGAGTGATTCACGCAAATAAAGGCCAGAATACTCGGATCAACAGCATGGATGACTTCAAAAAAGGAGAGGTGAAAATACTTGTAGCTACCGATGTGGCAGCAAGGGGGCTCGATGTGAGTATGGTGAGTCATGTTATCAATTTTGACGTACCGTTGATTTATGAAGATTATGTCCACCGCATAGGTCGAACAGGGAGGGCAGAGAATGAGGGCAAAGCAGCTACCTTTATAAATCCTGCGGAAGCTTTCCACTTCGAAAAAATAGAGACCATCATAAGAATGATTGTGCCTGAGCAGCCGATTCCGGGAGACATTACACTACATGAAACTCCCTTTGAAGAACAACAAGCTTACGAAAGGGAAATAGACAAACAAAAAAGGGGACACGACCCTGATTTTAAAGGTGCTTTTCATGAAAAGAAAGGGCCGCCAAAGGCTTATAAGGAAAAAGAGGAAAAGCGCGGCGATAAAAACAGTAAGGCCAAAAGGAACAGAAACCAAATGAAGAAAAAAAGTAAGCATAAAAATAAATAGGTGGTTAAATTCACTTAATTATTTTTATGCTTAGATCCAGTACCCAAAGCCTGTACTGACCAAATTCCTGCCTTCACTTATTATTGGTGGAAAGTTTCTTAAACAAATCCAAGAACTACCGGAAGTGAAGCTCTCCAATAGGTCCAGTTATGAGACCCGTCACGAATTCTGAATTCATGAGGTATTTCCATTTTCTTCATGGCAATATGCACTAGGCTATTTCCTTCATAAAGGAAATCATCATCTCCACAATCAAAAAACCATTTAACTGTTTTAATATCCTCAGGGTCATTCAACTCAAGTTGCCTTAAGGCCTGATGCCTATCAAAATAAGTCTGGAGCACAGCCTTATCCTTCACCTCTACCTTGTTCTTTTCCATTCCTTCTTTGAAATCCTCAAAACTGGCATTTCTCAAGGAAGCACTTAAAGGACAGGCAGAAGAAAACATATCCGGCCGATGCATTGCATAGAAATAAGTACCGCCGCCACCCATGGACAGCCCAGATATGGCCCTGTACTTTTTCACGCTTTTGATGCGGTATTGAGACTCTACGTAAGGCATTAATTCTTCGAAGAAGAAATCTTCATAGCGCCAATCATTCGCAATATCATTAAAATAACCTCTTTGACCAGTATTGGCATCCGGCATAACGATGATCATTGGGGTGGCAGTACCATCTTTGAACGCCTGGCCCGCAATTCGTTGTACTTCCCCAAATTGAACCCATCCAGTTTGGTCATCTCCTGCCCCATGCAGCAAGTAAAGCACAGGATAGGACCGCTGCGAATACTCATATCCTGGCGGTAGATAAATAGCAAACTTTCTTTCCATGTCAAGAATCTTACTGTCCATTGTCAAAGCATCAAATACCCTGCTCTCCTGAGCTATCAGGCTTGAAAGTGTCATGAAAAACAAAGGCAAAAGAATACGTATAATTTTCATTGTTGTTTTGGTTTGTGTTTGGGTAGGGAAAATAAAGAATTATTCCTAGTTATCTATTTATTTTAGGGCTAATTATCAACTGAACTCGTGAAAACGACTCCTGTTTTTATTGTTTATATAATTATCCACTGGCTAATTTTTACTATTTTGTCATAAGAATCTAAACTGTCCTATTCCTTTTGCTATGAAACGAAGAAAGTTTTTATCCAAAACCTCCCTTGCTATATTGACCACAAGCTCTTTTGGTTCTACTAATTTATTGGCTAAAATAAAGCAAGATAGAAAGTTTAAAATAGCCCTCAATCCAGGAATAATAGGTGTCAAAGCAAATCTTCTGCAAACGCTGGATTATGCCGTCGCCTATGGATATGAAACCATTAGCCCATTCGTGGAAGAAGTGATGCAACAATACACTCAACTCCAATTATCAGCATTGACTGAAAAAATGAAGGCCCATAATATCGGTTATGGTTCCACTAATCTCCCTGTCGAATTCAGAAAGGACAAGCGTCAGTTTCAGGAGGATTTTAAAGCGTTAGGGAAATTTTGTGAGGCAATGGAAAAACAAGGGGCTACCCGCATCAATACCTGGATCATCTCTTCCCATAAAGACCTCCCCTATAATGAAAACATGAAGCAACATGCTTACCGCTTGGGTGAGTGTGCCCGTGTGATGGAAGATTATGGCATTCGCCTAGGACTGGAATACCTGGGGACAAGACCACTGGTCACGCAAAACCGGTATCCATTTATATCCACTATGAGAGAAGGCCAAGAGCTTATAGGTGCAACAGGCCAAAGCAATGTTGGTTTTGTATTGGACTCTTTTCATTGGTACACTGCAAATGACAGTAAGGCAGACATCCTCCAGCTAAAGCCCGATGATATTGTGGTAGTGGACATCAATGATGCCAGGAAAGGCTTCAGCAGGGAAACTCAGGTGGATGGTAAACGTGAACTACCACTAGCCACTGGTATAATCAACCTCAAGTCATTTCTGGAAGGTTTGGTAGAGATCGGTTATGATGGACCTGTAAGGACTGAACCCTTTAATGAGGCACTCAATGAAATGGAAAATGAAGCCGCACTAATAAAAAACAAAACTGCAATCGATAATGCTCTCTCATTGGTAGGCATGTGATATTTTATGGGTTTTCAAATTTAACCCGAAATAGGCAATAGCGTTTAAACGAATTTGCGAAGACTCATCATATAGCCCATGTGCAGGCCCTCATGGAAATTATTAAAGACAATGGCATCTTCAACAGCGCTCAGATGAAAGCCTGTTTTGGTGGTTTTTTCATGAAAAGAAATAAATGTTCCGCTATTGTAATCTGATTCTGTTTGAGCTATTAAACCAATTAAAAGAGATTTCAACTCCTCATATTCCGTAGCTGTTACCGGATCATTTGGCCTGGTTCCAATTCCGTATTTACCAAACATTTCATCAGATACATGTGCTTGCAAACCTGCACCTTTGTAAACAAGTCCTTGCTGAGCCACAATAACATGCCCAATATTCCAAATAAGGTTGTTGTTAAACCCCTGAGGTATATTGTTTAACTGATCCAAGTTATAATTTTCCAGAAAATTGAGGTAAAGCCCTCTACTTGTCTTCCAGGTTTTAAATGTAGCTTCCATTGTTAATGTAAAATGGTTAGAAAGGCCTTATCCTATTCAGATAAACCAGACGGCCCATAAATTTCATTATTTATTTATTGTCCATGGCCATAAACCCCTGAGGTTCCAGGGGAGAAAAACAGAAAAGCACTCCAACACCTATAGTGGTCTATTCTTTGGGAGGGCTGATCATGATGTGGGCGCGGTGGGTACCAGGGTTCATTATCCAAGGCATTCCCGGAACATCAGGTTTTAAGGCCAAACCCGTGCTTTCTTGAGTAGCCCAAGGGATATAGACCACATATCGAAGATACGTATTGTCTACCTTTCCTTTGGAGGCATCAAAGTCGGCTTTATCCGCAGTCAAGACATAGAGAGTTGCAGGAGCACTAGGCATTTTCAAGCCTCCGCTTTTGGCTTCCTCTTCACGTGTATCGAATATTTGCTTAAAATTCTTACCTTCTTTTTTAAGGGTTCTGCCTCGCTCCATAAAAGGCTCAAGGTCTTCGTGGTAACAAGAAACACTGAATCCATCTGCCTCAGGATCATCAGCTATGCAAATCATTTCATTACTACCTTCTCTCAACACTGTCCAGTCCCCACTAGCATCGTAGCCATAAACTTTGGCGTCTTCCCTAAAGTCTTCAGGAGCAGCCAAGACTGCCATCTTTATTTGAACCGATTTATCAGAAACTTGCTGAGCATCCACTCGGCCTATCAGAAATAAAATGAAAAGACTAAACAATAATTTTTCCATGGCTATGTCTACTATAAGGTGAAATTAATTTTTAATCAATATACTCAATCTTTTGATTTCATTGAAAAATTATCCGGAAAACCTTTCAATGCTTTGAATTGATCAATGGTAATACCTATATGGCCTCAATTTTTCTTTGATTTTTAAACCGAAATATGCAATAGATAATCTATTAAAAGGTGGAATCACCTCTTCAAAAAAAAATCAGAACAGGGGACTAAGAATCCTATTTTATGACTCAATTTTAAAAGTAATGAGACCATGAAAAAAGGGTTGGAACTATAATCCAACCCTTTTTCAAATATCTCAATTTGTGACAAGTATTATCTTTCATTTCGGTTATTGGTACCATCCACAGGCGTTCTGTGTTCTCTGTTGGCCAAATCCCAGGCAGTATGAAATATCAACTTTGCCCTCTTTTCCATCAATTCAAATTCAATCTTATCCACGGTATCTGTTGGCTGGTGATAATCATCATGGACACCGTTAAAAAAGAAAATCACTGGAATATTATGCTTGGCAAAATTATAATGATCAGAACGGTAATAAAACCTGTTGGGGTCATCCTCAGCGTCATACCTGTAATCCAAAATCAGATTGGTGTAGGTGATGTTGTTGTATTCATTGATGATTTTAAGTTGAGAAGACAGCATCTCAGAACCAATCACATAAATATAATCCTGATTATCTGCATCTTGGTATTCATAATCAATCCTACCTACCATATCAATATTGATATTGTTTACGGTATTTTCCAGAGGGAAAATTGGGTTTTCAGAATAATATTCAGAGCCAAGTAAGCCTTTTTCTTCACCTGTAACATTTAAAAATAGGATGCTCCTTCTTGGCTTGTATCCATCCCTTGCTGCTTGTGAAAAGGCTTCTGCTATCTCCATCACGGAAACTGTTCCGGACCCGTCATCATCCGCTCCGTTGTTTATCTCACCTGTACTACTGACCCCAACATGATCATAATGAGAAGAAATCACTAGCACCTCTTCCTTTTTATCTGTTCCCTCCAGAAAGGCCATTACATTTTCAGTATTTACTATATCTTTTTGCTTTACCACTTGATACACGACCTTCTTAACTGGAATAACTGAAGGATCATTTTTTGCTGCTTCTTTTAAATCCTCCACTGCTGTATCGAAGATTTCCCCCATTTTAATTGAACTAACCATAAAAATTGGTTTTTGCTCTGTAGGTTTATCAAAACCCATTTTACCCTTCCCAGACAAGCTTTTGTATCTGTTGGCTATCCTATCAAAATTCGCTTTTCCCTCCATGGTGACGATGATAGCACCCGATGCACCTGCTTCCATTACTTTAGCTACCGCTTGCCCTACACTTTCACCTATGGCCCATAAGCCTACCAGTTTCCCTTCTACATTTACCTTTGAAAGGTTTTCTTCAGAAGCCAAGCCTAAAAACACCAATTCTGACTTCATTTTTTTCTTCATGTCGGCATCTCCCACAAAAACAAAATCCTCATTCAAGGTTAATTTGTTCTTGCCTACTTTGAGGGATATTTCTTTCCAACTAACACTTGACAATTGGAAAGGTTGAAGATAGCTTCCATCAACGGGGCCTGTTAGGTTTTTTCTCTTGTAAAAATTAACCAGGTACTCTGCCGCTGTTTTTTGTCCTTCCGCACCTGTATCTCTTCCTTTCAATTCATCCGAAGCGATATAAGTCAAGTGCTTTTTCAAATCACTCCCCTGTATCGTTGAGGCATATTTTAATGAGAGGTCTTCTTGCCCAAAAATTGGAAAAGAGAAAGCGACAATAAGCAATACTGCTGCAAAAATTGATTTATTTTTCATTTTAACTATTTAAGTGAAAATTAATGACATTTTCTGCCAACCAAATCAAATTGAATTGGTTAATAAGAAGATATTTAAGCATAAATAAAATACCTAAATCAGCTAATATTTCTACCTTTGAAAATCTTTACAGGACAAGATATATTGGCCAGGCCAAAATTAATCATATTTTATCTTTTTATGAAAATCAATCTCGCTTCTTCCGAAAAATTTAGAAACAGGCACATTTCCCCATCCGAAAGCGATGTTCAGGACATGCTGGAAACTATTGGGGTAGACTCTCTGGATACCTTGATAGATGAGACCATCCCAAAAAACATCCGGTTAAAGCAACCCTTACAACTACCCCCTCCACTTTCCGAAAATTTATTCCTTAAAAATTTCAAGGCCACAGTAGGTAAAAACCAAATTTTTAAATCTTATATTGGTTTAGGATATTATGATACTTTGGTGCCTGCTGTCATCCAGCGCAATATCCTGGAAAACCCAGGATGGTACACAGCATATTCGCCTTATCAGGCTGAAATAGCTCAGGGAAGACTCGAAGCATTGATAAATTTTCAGACCATGGTCAGTGAACTTACAGGAATGAAGTTGGCCAATGCCTCGCTACTGGATGAAGGAACCGCCGCGGCGGAAGCTATGGCCATGCTGAACGCCAGTAAGGGAAGAAGCAAGAAGAAATCCACTATTTTCTTTATAGATGAAAAGGTTTTTGAACAGACAAAAGAGGTTCTAAAAACCAGAGCTGCCCCTATAGGTATATCCCTTAAAATCGGTCCTTTATCTGATCTTGATCTGACCGACCCAGAGATATTTGGGGTTTTAATACAGTATCCAAATTCCGATGGTGAGGTTATCGATTACAGTACCCTTGTAGCTTCAGCCATTGAAAATGAAGTTTCCACTGCCTTTAGCACAGACCTTCTGAGTCTCACCTTGCTCAAGCCTCCGGGAGAAATGGGCGCAGATGTGGTCATTGGAAGCACCCAGCGTTTTGGTGTTCCTATGGGATTTGGAGGGCCTCATGCGGCATTTTTTGCTACCAAGGAAGCTTTCAAAAGACAAATACCAGGTAGAATAATAGGCGTTTCGGTAGACAATTCGGGAAGTAATGCTTACCGAATGGCATTGCAGACTAGGGAACAACATATCAAAAGGGAAAGAGCCACTTCAAACATCTGTACTGCTCAGGTTTTATTAGCTGTGATGGCCGGCATGTATGCGGTATATCATGGCCCCAAAGGACTTAAAGCCATCGCTTCACGCACGCATGGTTTAGCTGTAATGACAGCGGAATGGCTTGGTAAACTTGGCTTTGAGCAAATAAATGAAGCTTATTTTGATACTATTCGTTTCAAAGTAGATGAAGTACAGAAAGAAAAAATCCGTGCTTTTGCCCTGTCCAAAAAGCTGAATTTCAGGTATGAAGGCGCACATATTTTACTGAGTTTTGATCAGGCAAAAACAAGGCAAGATGTCGTTGAAATTTTTGAAGTATTTGCGAAATCCACCAATAAACTTCAACTGGAAATCCCTGAGATCCCTAGCCAAATTGAGGCGACTATACCTACTTCCCTAGAGCGAAAATCCACTTACCTGGAACATGAGGTATTCCAAAAATACCATTCGGAGCATGAAATGCTGCGTTATTTAAAAAGACTGGAGAACAAGGATCTTTCATTGGTACATTCCATGATTTCATTAGGCTCATGTACAATGAAGCTTAATGCAACAACAGAAATGATCCCTGTCACCTGGCCGGAAATTGGCCAATTGCACCCTTTTGCCCCACAGAATCAGGCTGCAGGTTATTATGAGATGTTTCAAGATCTCCGGAATTGGTTAAGCGAAATCACTGGATTTGCTGACACTTCCCTGCAACCCAACTCAGGAGCCCAAGGTGAATATGCGGGACTTATGGTGATACGAGCGTATCATCAAAGCAGAGCGGAGGATTTTAGAAACGTAGTATTAATACCTTCTTCAGCCCACGGAACTAACCCTGCATCCGCAGTGATGGCGGGAATGAAGGTAGTGACCATTCCTTGTGATGAAAAAGGCAATATAGATGTAGGGGCTTTTAAAGAAAAGGCTGCTGCCCATAAGGACCAACTTTCAGCCTTAATGGTTACTTACCCTTCTACGCATGGCGTTTTTGAGGAGGCTATCAAAGAAATCTGTGAGCTTGTCCACGAATATGGAGGTCAGGTATACATGGACGGAGCCAATATGAATGCCCAAGTAGGGCTTACGAGTCCTGGGATGATTGGTGCTGATGTTTGTCACTTAAACCTCCACAAGACTTTTTGCATCCCTCATGGAGGAGGTGGACCGGGTATGGGGCCTATTTGTGTAGCCAAGCATTTGGTTCCATTTTTACCAGGAAATCCTTATGTCAAAACAGGAGGTACTGCTGCCATCACCCCTATATCAGCAGCGCCTTTTGGCAGTGCAAGTATATTGTCCATTCCTTATGCTTATATTGCCATGATGGGTGAAGAAGGTTTGTCCAAAGCCACAAGAATAGCTATCCTGAATACCAATTATATTAAAACGCGTCTCGAATCCGATTACCCGATCCTGTATACTGGCGCCAATGGACGGGCTGCTCATGAAATGATTCTCGATTGCAGGGCATTTAAAGAAGCCAACGTGGAAGTAGAGGACATTGCGAAACGGCTAATGGATTATGGTTTCCATGCACCCACAGTCTCTTTCCCTGTACCTGGAACCCTTATGGTAGAACCTACTGAATCAGAATCCAAAGAGGAACTGGATAGGTTTTGCGATGCAATGATCGCTATCCGTCAAGAAATCAGGGAGGTTGAAGAAGGAAAGGCTGACAAGTTATCTAACGTTTTGAAAAACGCACCTCACACAGCAGCTGTTGTCATTTCAGACATTTGGGAGCTGCCTTATAGTAGAGAAAAAGCCGCTTACCCTTTGCCTTTCGTCAGAGAGCGTAAGTTTTGGCCGTCCGTTGGTAGAATTGATGCTGCATATGGAGACCGCAACCTGATGTGTAGTTGTATTCCCACATCAGAATTTGCTACCGAAGAAACATAAACACTAGCGGGCTAAAAATAAACAAACCCCAATTTGCTTAAGCGAATTGGGGTTTGTCTTTCTACAGTCAGTTATTTTAAACTACCTGTCATATTTTCGGGTCGCACCCATTCATCAAATTGTTCATTCGTCAACAACTTGAGGTCAAGGGCAGCCTCTCGCAAGCTGGTTCCTTCTTTGTGGGCCTTCTTGGCTATTTTAGCTGCATTTTCATAACCGATATGTGGGTTAAGCGCGGTGACTAGCATCAAACTATTTTCAAGATGCCTTTTTATCAATGGAATATTTGGCTCTATGCCTACCACGCAATTGTCGTTAAATGACACACAGACGTCTCCTAAAAGCCTGGCAGAGGTTAGCAAATTATTTACCATCATTGGCTTAAAAACATTGAGTTCAAACTGACCACTCATACCCCCCACAGAAACGGCTACATCGTTCCCCATGACTTGAGCACATACCATGGTCATCGCTTCTACTTGTGTAGGATTAACTTTTCCTGGCATAATAGAAGATCCTGGTTCATTTTCTGGGAGAAGGATTTCACCTATTCCAGACCTTGGACCAGAGGATAACATGCGGATATCATTGGCAATTTTCATCAGGCTAACGGCCAGTTGCTTTAAAGAACCGTGGGTTTCTACTATAGCATCATGTGCAGCCAGAGACTCAAATTTATTGGGTGCTGTTATGAAGGGGTTGCCGGAAAAATGCGCGATTTTCTCTGCAACTAACGCTGCATAGCCATTGGGTGTATTCAGCCCTGTACCTACTGCGGTACCGCCAAGTGCCAATTCTGATAAATGGGGAAGGGTATTTTCAATAGCCCTCATGCCATGATCCAACTGTGCTACATATCCTGAAAACTCTTGCCCTAATGTCAAGGGAGTGGCATCCATAAAGTGTGTTCTTCCGATTTTGACCACACTCATGAATTCATCAGACTTGGCTTTTAGGGCATCCCTAAGTTTTTTCACACCTGTGAGGGTAGTATTTGTCACCATTTTATAGGCGGCAATATGCATTGCTGTGGGAAAAGAATCATTGGAGGACTGGGACTTGTTCACATCATCGTTGGGATGAATTTTCTTTTTTTCATCCTGTAAACTTCCGCCTAAAAGTACGTGGGCACGATAGGCGACAACTTCATTTACGTTCATATTGGACTGTGTTCCTGACCCCGTTTGCCATACTACGAGTGGAAATTGATCATCAAGTTTACCCTCAAGTATCTCATCACAGGTTTGACTGATTATGTCCGCTTTCCCTTGATCCAAAACCCCCAGTTCCGCGTTGGTCTGTGCAGCAGATTTTTTCAGAATGGCAAAAGCGTGAATGATCTCCAAAGGCATCTGGTGTTTTACTCCACCAATTTTGAAATTATTAACAGATCTTTGGGTTTGGGCACCCCAGTATTTATCAGCCGGAACCTCTACTGGACCCATGGTATCTTTCTCTATCCTGTATTCCATTATGTTATTTATTGATAATTTATAAATTGAGTAATTATTCTGCTAAAATACGACAGGTCAGGCATAATCAATAAAACAGAATGAAATTCTTATGTTCATGGGCATATTTTAGACCATTTAGCCTTAAACCCAGATTATGCGATAGGATTTCCCGACCTTTCTCTGGAAGTGGTTTCATCACGTAATAGAAGGTCTATTGCTTATTTCGGGTTATAGCTTCATCTGTTCGTGGAAAAGCGCCTTGCTTTCCCTCACTTTTCTCTTAAAATTTGACCAAGCAAAGCCATAATTCCCCAATCCTACTGAAAAACATAAAAGGGCCAATTTCCAGTCTTGAACTACCGCTAGAAACAAGACCGTCAAACCAAATGAAACAACGGCCCAAAAACCCAGGAAAAACGAAGCTCCTGGAAAAAACGAATAATTCAATGATACAAGACAGCCTTTAGAAAGTGGTGATATTTCACCTTTGATTAAAGGCAAAAAACTATCTGCCTTATCAATAATTTTTGAGATTCTGAAGCTGTTCTCTCCAATGTTACCATTAAAAAAAACTGACTTATTACTGGGCAATAATCTGGTTTCATCAAGGTAATCCACGTTTTTGGTGATCAACTCAAGCCTTTCCATCACCTCTTTACTCCCTAGGGTGGTCACAAAAGTCTCACTACAGTCGGGAACCAGTCTCACCATATTGCAACAAATTAATTAGGTGAAGTTTTATAGAACAGCTATACAGGAGATTTCTACCTGTACATCCTTTGGCAAACGACTTACTTCCACTGTCTCTCTTGCTGGAGGGTTTGCTTTAAAGTATTGCCCATAGGCCTCATTGATCGTCGCAAAGTCACTCATATTTTTGACAAAAATACTACACTTGACGACATTGGAAAAAGTAAGTCCTGAAGCTCTTAGTATCGCTTCAATATTTTTCATGACGGCATGCGTTTCCTCGGTAATATTTGAATTAAGTAATTCTCCTGAATCCGCATCAAGAGCAATTTGTCCGGAAACAAACACCATACCGTTGGCTTTTACTGCTTGGCTGTAAGGACCTATAGGTGCAGGAGCCTCCAGAGAATTGATTATTTCTTTGGCCATAATATTTTTAGGGGTTTAATTGACTACAAATTAAACTTTATTCATTTAAATAATCAATTGACTAGAGAAAAAGCAATTAGTTGGCGACTAACTTAAATCCCTCCCCATGAAGCGTAATGATCTGTACACTGTCATCCGTTTTAAGCAACTTCCGGATTTTACTTAGGTAGACGTCCATACTACGGGCATTAAAATAGCTATCATCTCCCCAGATTTGCTTTAACGCGAAAGTGCGGCTCACATTTTCATTCAATGAAGAAGCCAATAAGCGGAGCAGTTCGTTTTCTTTTGAGGTAAGTTTATTGGTCCCCTTTGGCCCCTCCAGTAACTGCTTGTCGTAATGCAGGGTGAAATTACCAAATTGATAAGATTTCAAAACTGTCTTTTCTCCTTGGTTATTCGTTCTCCTTAATATGGCATTTATTCTCATTAATAACTCCTCCATACTAAAAGGCTTGGTGATATAATCATCTGCTCCAATCCGGAACCCCTGAATAACATCTTCTTTCATGTTTTTAGCTGTAAGGTAAATGATGGGAATATTTTCCTCCACCTTCCTTATCTCCTTTCCCAAGGTAAAGCCATCTTTTATAGGCATCATCACATCCAGCAAACACAACTGGTAATAATTCTTTTTGTATTTGTTCCAACCCTCTTCACCATCCTTACATAAAATGACATCATAGCCCTTCACACCTAGGTACTCTTTTAATATATCCCCCAGATTCGGGTCATCTTCTACCAATAAAATTTTGATCTTGCTCATTTATTTTTGGGTAAGTTTATAGTAAATATGCTGCCTTGTCCGGGATCGCTATCTAATTTTATGGTTCCTTTGTGCGCTTCCACCATGGTTTTGACATACGAAAGTCCTAAACCAAAACCTTTGACATCGTGTAAATTGCCAGTAGGCACTCTATAGAATTTATCAAATATTTTTTTCTGGGCTTCCTTACTGATACCAATGCCCTTATCCTTTATGGAAATCGTAAAGTCAGTTTCACTTTCATTTACGGTGATTTTTATTTGGGGGGCACTTTTTGAATACTTGGTTGCATTGTCCAGTAGATTATTGACAATATTATTTAAATGAAAGACATCCGCATACAGTTGACCTGTAATCAGTGAGTATTCACTACTTATGGTTCCCCCTCTATTTTCCACTATTAATTCAAAATGCTTTTTGGTGGCTTCAATAAGTGCCCTTAGATCAATTTTTTCTATTTTTAGGTTAAAATCTTTCTTTTCAAGAGCTGCGGCATGAAGGACTTGTTCCACCTGTTTTCCAAGTCTTATATTTTCATCTTTGATAATATTTAAATACCGTTTACGTAGCGCTTCTTCTCCAAATAAATCGGGGTCTTGCAAGGCTTCTACAGCCAAACTTACCGTAGAAATTGGCGTTTTAAATTCATGCGTCATATTGTTAATAAAGTCATTTTTTATGTCAGAGATTTTCTTCTGACGAATGATGACTTTGATGGCATATACAAAACAAAAAATAATGATACACAAAAAAACCAATGAACTTGCCAATGGTAAAAATACCTGTCGCACTAGAAAATTTTGTTTTTGGGGAAAATGAATCAATAAAAAATTTTCAACACCCAATAAATCACTGGGAAAAAGCTCAGCTTTTATTCCCTGCTCTTTTAAGAAATTCAAATCAGTAACATACCCTATTCCAACGATATTATTTCTATTATCAACAATACCAAGTTCGAACGGCTGGTCAATATTTCTATTAATTAATTGGTCCCTTACTTCATTTCTAACCATACCTGTATCCAGTCTGTTGAGGATATGCTGGTTCCCCTGAGCCAGCAATTGATGGATCACCACCTCTACCAGTTCAATTTTCATATTGGCCTTAACAATGCTTTCTGCTACATTTCGCGACACATTTAGCTCCTCAATAATATAATTTTGGCGCCTATTGGCATATTGGCGCTTGCTCATTTTTTGGTCCTGTTCAGTAAGGAAATTAAGATAACGTTCTTTTTCTGCCAGCAAAATTGCCAGTTCATCAGGAGTAAACAGGCTAGAGGCGACAGTGGGAGACATTTTAAAATACTTTTCAATCTGACTAAAACTTTTAGGGTCACCCTCTCTGGTAGCAATTAATTTTCGGAAAGTCGGAGAAATCTGTGGAATAGGCTGGTCAAAAAGCGAATCCAACACTGATGGTCTGTTGATGGCAACTTTTCTCCTTCTGACTTGCACTTGAATGGGCTCAATTGGTTCCAATAAAGCCTTTTGAAAAATGGTGTCCCTTGCGAGGGAACTTAATAAAATATCACTTGCTTCCCCTTTTTCGATCCGATCAGAAGTGGAAGAAAGTGCTTGAAATACATTTTGCTCAAAACGCTCCTCATTGATTTTAAGCACATTGCCAACCCAATAGAACTGAAAGCTTATCAAGCCTAAACTAGCCAGGGACATTAAAAAGACAATGATCTTTATACTCGTTTTTGACATATCGTAAATCTAAATGATATCCTCCTCTAAATCATCTCCTTAACTTTTTTTAACAATAACCATCTAAGTTAAACTTACTTCTTGGCTATTTAATAACCCCAATAAATACTCTAAAATTCCTTTTCCTTATGACTTATCTCTTTTGGATTTTAACTTTAACATGCTTTATATATCTTTGTCTGCTAAATCAAAAGCGATGGAAATCAAAAATCAACAATATTGCATAGGGGAAATCCCGCTACTGGATATCGCCCAAAAATACGGAAGTCCTGTTTATGTATATGATGGGGCCAAAATCCTACATCAGATAGATGCTTTGAAACAAGCTTTCTCTGATGTAAAGATGAAAATAAAATATGCTACAAAAGCACTTTCAAATATCAATATTCTAAAATTGATGAGAAAGGCTGGCACTGGTGTGGATGCAGTCTCCATAGAGGAAATAAAACTTTGTCTACACGTAGGGTTTTCTCCAGAAGAAATCATGTACACACCAAATTGTGTGGATTTTGATGAAATCAAACAGGCTGTAGGATTTGGTGTAATGGTAAATATTGACAGTATTCCTATGCTCGAGCATTTTGGTACTGAATATGGTGGTACTGTTCCCATTTGTATCCGTCTAAACCCCCATATCTTAGCTGGAGGAAATGCTAAAATCTCGGTAGGGCATATTGACAGTAAATTTGGTATTTCCATACTACAATTAAAGCATGTACTCAAAGTTGTTCAAGCTTATGAGCTTAATGTTATCGGTCTTCATGTACATACAGGATCCGACATTCTAGATGCGGACGTTTTCCTTAAAGGAGCAGAGATTCTTTTCGATGCCGCCAGAGAATTTCACAATTTAGCCTTTCTGGATTTTGGAGGAGGATTTAAAGTAGCTTATAAGGAAGGAGATATCACCACGGATATTCAAGATGTAGGCAAGAAAGTTTCGGTTGCTTTCAAGGAATTCTGTAAGGAATATGGCCGAGAGTTAGAAATATGGTTTGAACCAGGGAAATTTTTGGTCAGCGAGTGTGGCTATTTACTCACAAAAGCCAATGTGGTAAAGCCTACGCCAGCAACCACCTTTGTCGGGGTAAATTCCGGACTCAATCATTTATTAAGACCCATGATGTATGACGCCTACCACAGCGTTTTAAATATTTCAAAACTTGATGGCTCGGAAAGAGTCTATACAATAGTCGGCTATATTTGTGAAACAGATACCATCGCTGCTGATCGAAAAATAAAAGAAGTAAAAGAAGGTGATATTATCGCAATAAAAAATGCTGGAGCTTACGGTTACAGCATGGCATCAAATTATAATTCCAGGTTTAGACCGGCGGAAGTATTAATTATAAATGGAAAAGATCACCTTATACGAAAGAGGGAAACCATTGACGATATACTCAGAAATCAAATTTCTGTAGATTTTTAAAAAAAGGGGCAAAATAATTTTGCCCCTTTTTTTTTTACTTTTTGTTATCTTTTCCAAAATACATGATAGTAAATTCATTTTTAAATCCACCAAATAAAACTTGGGGAAACCTCATAATCCTTCCAATTAATTATTCTTTAACACAATTTGCATATACGGAATTAATTCTATTATTTATTAAAATATGAAAGCTAGTAGGGGTTTCATTTAAATGTATTTTAATAACATAAAATAATATTTCAAAAATTGAAGTACATAAAAAGACTTCCGTAAAACAAAATTCACTATCTGAAACAGTAATTTTGACAAACTTTTAGGTGAAAATGTTAATTAGATAAACAAATAAAACTAAACTTAACTAACTTTTAAATTTAAATTGATGATGGCGTCTAAAACAAAGGCAATAATGCAGGTCCAGCTGGATCAGCAAAACAATGAGGGAATAGGAGAGGACCTGTTGGAATATGCAGAAACAATGAGTGAAGCATTGGGAATGGATACTTTGAAAATCCACCAAGAAATGCAAAATGGTGATTTAAACCATTTAATAGCGACCTTCAACAGGTACTTCGGCGAATATATAGAATTACTAGATTCGGATCATACCATCGGTTTATGATCGTTGGTTTAATATAGGGCAATCTATTAAAATTTAAATAGCAGCAAAATATCAATTTGAAAAAAATTATTTTTTAAATCTTAATTAAGGGTGACAGCAACCCTATTGTTTTAAATAATTCATTCTTTTAACTCGCCTATATGGTGATAGAAAAGTAGAATCTGTAAACAGCAAAAACAATACTTTTAGAAATTTAATTGTTTATCAAACAAAAGCCATAGAATGATTTTTACAGGAATTTAAATTCCCTAATAGAATCATTTTATGGCTACAGTTTCGTGCTACGAGTGAAACATGCATCCAATATTAATCCGGATTAAAAGAGGAAGGATATTAACCTTATGTAGCTAACTGAGGCCAGGATTTTGACAGTCTTATTGCACATAAAAACAATAAGAACACCACAATAACGCTGTTTCCATTTTTTTGTCACAGACTTGCACCCGTGCTTATTGTATTTCACCCTTTCAGCTCATCGCTAGGAACAATTAAATGGTCAACATCAACCGATAACCTCGCAAAAATATTGAGAGCGTTAGCTGTAATTATGCCATAGGATTTCCTGACACTCCTCAGGAAGTGATTCCAGCAACCAATGGGTTGACTATCCATATTTTAGGTTAGACCCAGTTTCCAAAACTGGGTAAAATCAACGTAGTGAAGCTAAAGTTGGGCTGGCCAAGCAAATATTTACCAGCTTTCAGCGGGACTTGATTCTGCTATGGTGATCCTTAAAAAACAACAATTAACTAATTTCGAAATAATTTTAGTTTTAAGTGGAATAGCAAAATTATCTTGCTTTATAGCCCATTAGAAGATATTGTCTTTGTAAAAAAATCACAGGATAATGGTGTAATAATCAAAATAAATATTATATTTAATTCTACAAATAACCAACAAAACCATGTATCGGGATATCAACAGGCTCTTAAAGTCAGATTTAAGACTGAGCGAGGATGAAAAATTAAAATTATTAAAATACTACATCAACGATTTAAAAAATGAACAAATAAAAAGGGGCTAACCACCCCTTTTTATTTGTTCATTTTTTACTTTTTTTCATCAATCCAACTGTTAGCTTATTCAAAGCGTCTACTTTTTGCTCAAAATCACCCTTTAAAGTATCCCTGTATTTATTAATATTCTCTACCATTTCATTAATATCATCAGGAATAATCTCTTCAAATAGCTGCCGTAACCTTTTGGCGGTAGTAGGGCTTTTTCCATTAGTGCTTATTCCGATTTTAATATTTCCCTTTGTCACTATCCCTCCAAGATAAAAATCGCAATAATCTGGTGTGTCTGCTACATTTACCAAAAGGTACCGTTTTTTTGCGTCGTGGTAAACCTTTTTGTTAACTTCTTTATCATCCGTAGCAGCGATCACCAAATGCTTTTCGTATAGGTATGTTTCATTGTAAACACCTTGTACCAAATTAATATTGGGATTGTCTCTTGCTATTGTGCTTATATCCTCCAGAAAATCTATGGAAACAACCGTTACCTTGGCATTGGGACTTGATTTCAATAGAAAGGTCAATTTTTCCAAGCCAACATTCCCGGCACCGACCAATAAAGTTTCCAACTGATGTACTTTTAGGAAAACCGGGTACAGTTCATTCATTCTCTATTTAATTTAATTTATTTTCATAAACTACAGCCTCATAAACAGCCTTTAATTTAGGGCTTTCCCGAACCACATCTCCTATGATAATAATGGCAGGTGCGCCCACTTGGTCCTCATGTGCTTTCTTCTCAATATCTGCAATGGTTCCTGCAACGATTTTTTCATCACGTGTGGTCCCACGTTCTATGATGGCTATGGCTTTATCAGAAAAACCCTGCTCCTCATAAATCCGGACAATCTCCTCAAGTTTCCTGGTCCCCATTAAAAGCACTACAGTAGCTGTAGATTGACTAGCCAACAATAGATCTCTGGACAATTCACCATTTGAAGTAGTACCAGTAATCACCCAATAACTTTCTGAAATGCCCCTTTTTGTCACAGGGATACCTGCAGAAGCGGGGACGGCCACTGTGGAAGAAATACCTGGGACAACCTCCGTCTTTATTCCAAACTGTTGAATATAATCAAGTTCTTCTGCCCCTCTACCGAACACAAAAGGATCGCCTCCCTTGAGCCTTACTACATGCCCAAACTTTTTGGCATAGTACACACACATCCTATTGGTTTCTTCCTGTGGATTTTGACGGCTCCCATTTCGTTTGCCAACAAATATCCTTAAGGCTTTATCCGGTGCGTGATTTAGCAAGGAAACATCTATTAGTGCATCATAAAGGACAACATCTGCCTTATTTAATGCCAAGATGCCTTTTAATGTTATCAATTCCGGATCACCGGGACCAGCACCTACCAGCGTTACTCTTGGTCTAATCTCATTCATCATGCATGTACTTCTTTTGCTCTGTATTCGCTGATTGCTTCAAACACCTGTTCGGCAATTTTAAAATAGGCCAAAGCAAATGCTTCTGACGGTTGATTCTCTTTAAGTTGGTATACCAATTCCGAAAAAGAAGCTGAAAGATTGATCTTCTTAGTTTCGGTAAAATGCTTGTCAAATTCAATTACAAGATTGGAAAAGCTGTTGGTATTGACTCCTTCAGCAGTAAGAATGGCTTTAGAAGCGTTCATCATACTTGTATACGTTTGATAAATTCCATCAGACCACTTTTCAGCCTTTAAACTGTCTTCTGCATCAGCCAACTTCTCTCTGGCCTCCAGCAATAAGGTAGACACCAAATCTATAACCACACCAGCGCATTCACCAACGCCTATTGCTTTGACATAAGCCTCGTCATTTCCCCAATCCACAAAATCGCTATCTGTAATATTATCAGTTCCTGCAATAGGCTTTAGTATTTCATAAAAATACATTTGTCCTTTTCGCTCGTAATATGCTGCGTAGTTTTCTTCTTTCTCTCCATTTAATTTAAAATCATCGAGAAGTGTCCGCAAGGCCTGTGGCCCTCTTTTGCTTGGCACTTTGATAACCTTATCTGAAAACTTTCCTTTACCATCACCAAAAGTTGCTCCACCTAGCAATACCTGTAGTGCAGGCAAAACAGCCTTACCTACTTTCATTGACATCCCTTGGAAGCCAATAGAAGCCATATTGTGCTGACCGCATGCATTCATACATCCGGAGATCTTAATGTTTAGGTCCTTATTGAGTAAAAATTCAGGATATTCATCTATAATTACTTTCTCCATCACCACTGCAGCACCAGTACTACTGGCAATGCCCAAATTACATGTATCGGTACCTGGGCAAGCGGTGATATCTCCTACGGAATTGTATCCGTAATCTGCCATCCCCAACTTCTTAAGTTCTTGGTAAAAGAAAGGAATCAACGCTTCTTTTACATCTCTAATCAAAAAGTTTTGACGGAGTGTAAAACGTATCTCGTCACTGGCATATTTTTTAACAAGCGCTGCAAGTTGGCGGGCTTCCTTGATATAGAAATCTCCTAAATGAATTTTAACTCCAATAGAAAAATAACCTGCTTGCTTTTGTTCCAAAACATTGGTCAATTTCCAACGCCTGTAATCCTGATCTGTAGGAACAGTAAATTCAGGCACCACGGGATTAGGCAAATCCCTGTCAGCATCATAGGCTGATGCATCAATTGGATAACTTTGAAATGGAAGCGCAAGCTTTTCCTCAGCTACCAACCTCAAGAACTCTTCCACACCAAGATTATTGATAAGGAATTTCATTCTGGCTTTCATCCTTTTGGCTCTTTCCCCATGTCTGTCAAAAACCCTAACTACTCCTTCTACAAAAGGTATAATTTGATCAGTAGGTAAAAACTCATGCACAACATCTGCATGTCTTGGTTGTGAACCTAATCCACCTCCTAAAAGAACTTTAAATCCCCTTATTTCTTTACCTCCTTCTTGCTTAACCTTGGCTATAAATCCAAGATCATGAAGATAGGAAAGTGCTGTATCTTCATCACTAGAAGAAAAACTAATTTTAAATTTTCGACCCATTTCCTGACTTATAGGATTCCTCAACATGTGCCTAAAGGTGGCATCAGCATATGGGGTAACATCAAACGGTTCTTTAGGATCAATTCCGGCTGTCTCTGAAGCGGTGACATTCCTAACGGTATTGCCACAAGCCTCTCTAAGGGTAACATCTTCCTTGTCCAATTCTGCCCAAAGTTCTGGCGTATTGTCTAGGCTTACATAGTGGATTTGAATGTCCTGTCTAGTAGTGATGTGCAACCTACCAGTAGAATACTTTTCTGATACATTACAAATCCTGTTCAGTTTTCCAGAAGTCACCCTTCCATAAGGCAATTTAATCCTTATCATCTGAACGCCTTCCTGACGCTGACCGTAAACACCTCGCGCTAAACGAAGGCTTCTGAATTTTTCCTCATCAATTTTCCCATTGCGAAACAGGGCTATTTTGTTTTCCAGTTCTAGAATTTCATTTTCTACTACTGGATTTTCTATTTCAGTTCTGAAACTTTGCATCTTAAATATTTTTCAATTGTAGCTGTTACTATTTTTGTTAGGCTTTATTGGCTATTACGCCCTGCTCATGCAATCCGCATTCTTTTTGGGAAGATTCCCACCACCACCTTCCAGCACGGGCATCTTCACCCGCCACTATGGCACGTGTACACGGTGCACAGCCAATACTAATAAAACCCTTGTCATGAAGCGTATTATAAGGTATTCTTTTCTCCTTAATATAGGCCAACATTTCCTTCATTGTCCAATGTAATAAAGGGTTGTACTTCAAAATCTGGTTCCCTTCATCCCATTCCAATAGTTGCATCTTTTCCCGGTTTGGGCTCTGCTCTGATCGAAGGCCAGTTATCCAAACCTTTTTTCCATTCAAGGCACGCTTTAATGGCTCCACCTTCCTGACGTAGCAACAGGATTTCCTGTTCTCTACGGATCGATAGAATCCGTTGATGCCATTACTGCTGACGAGCTCTTCTACAGCAGCTGATTGTGGATAATAGGGATTGATAGACAGACCGTATTTCACTATCGTTCTTGACCAAAGATCATAGGTCTCATAGAATAGCCTTCCAGTATCCAGCGTAAAAACCTCAACCGGAAGCTTATTGGTAGCTATCTTCTGGGTAATGACCTGGTCTTCTTGCCCAAAGGAGGTAGAGAAAATAATTTCTCCGGGAAATAGGTCAACTAAAAGACCCATAGCGTCCTCCATGGATATTTTTTCTATCCTTTGGGTAAGCTCTTTAATTTCATTTTCTTGAATCATATTGCTTCGTTTTTCTGGAGGTAGCGGTGGGTTAGACGGCTACCTTTGATCCAGGACTGTCAAATGTAGCCAACTGGAACCACAAAAGTACACAAAACCTACCAATATTATAGAGTAAATGGAAAAAAATTATTCTCTCTCCAAAATATCCTGTAAAGTTTTCGTTTCTAATATCTTAAGGGTCTCATCCCTCACCTCAGCCATTACCATATTCAGGCCACACTTCTCTTGGCTAGCACATTCCTCACAAGGCTCGTAGTAATTTAAACTTACACAAGGCAATAGGGCAATCGGTCCGTCAAGCAACCTGATAATTTTAGACAATCGAATTTCATTAGGCAATTTGATTAGGTAGTAGCCTCCACCTTTACCTTTCTTACTCCCCAGAAGACCCGCTTTTTTCAATTCAAGCAAGATATTCTCTAAAAATTTATGCGAAATATTGTGGTGGGTTGAAATCTCCTGAATGGGTACCGCTCCCTGATCTTTATGTTTACCCAAATAGGTCAAAGCATGAAAGGCATATTTTGTTTTTTTAGATAGCATGGGTAATTGTAAAAGTTTTCTTCGAATCAAACCCGAAATATTCAATAGCCATTCTATTCCGTGGTGGAATCGCTTCAAAATCAGTTACTTCGTTGCTATTTTCAACTTCACAATAGCGGCGCTATGCTTAAGTTTCAAATAGCATGATTTTATTGCGATAACTCACTTCCTGAGAAAGGTCAGAACAGGCTACTGCGGATCCTACTGGATAATCCAAGTTAAATATAATCACTTTCCAACAAAAATTTAATTTCCTAGGTCTGTTTATGCCTATTCGGAAAAAAATTCGGAAACAAATAAAAAAACAAGCGCCTGATTTTTATCAAACGCTTGTTTCCACAATGTATTTATTACATATAAATAATTAGATCAAATCAACACTTCTCTTAACAAAAGCTGTCAACGCTTTCCCTTTCAATAACCCTTGAGAAACCAAGGCCAGGTCAAATGCCTGTTTGGCCAGTTTCAATTTGACTTCTTCATCTTCTGTTTTTAAGATTTTATCAATCAGCGGATGATTGCCATTGATTCCCACTTTATAGTTGTCAGGCATCGCTCCATAAAAGCTCATACCTCCACCATTTTGTGCCATGTCTTTCATCCTACGCATAAATTCATCCATAGTGATCGTCACTGGCAACTCCTCAGGGCTTGCACCTTCTATTTCTACCGAGTAAGCCTTATTAGCTATTGATTTTTCAAAAACCTCTTTAACCTTTTTAGACTGATCTTCTGACAGTAGGCTTTCATACCCCCCCTCTTTATCTATCAACTTATCCACCACATCAGCATCTACCCTTTTCATACTGGCGTTTTCCAACTTACTTTCCAGGTTTTGGATAAAATGACTGTCTATCGGAGAATCCATCAACAACACATCATAGTCCTTTTTATTGGCAGATTGAATGAAAGCATCTTGACTATCAGCATCAGTAGCGTATAGATACACTACCTTTTCATCTTTCCCTGTCTGAAATGGCTTTACCTTCTCTTGGTATTCGTCAAGTGTAAAATACGCTCCATTGGTATTGGTAAGCAAGACAAAATCCTTGCCTTTATCATAGAATTTGTCTTCAGAGATCATTCCATATTTTACAAACAAGCCAATATCTTTCCATTTGGATTCATAAACCTTTCTGTCCTTTTTAAAGAGCTCTCCCAGTTTATCCGCCACCTTTTTGGTGATGTAATTGTTGATTTTCTTAACATTGCTGTCTGCCTGTAAGAAACTTCTTGACACATTAAGTGGTATGTCTGGTGAATCAATCACGCCATGAAGTAGCATTAAAAATTCAGGGACAATGTCTTTCACTTCATCCGTAATAAATACCTGACGACTGAAGAGTTTGATTTTGTTTTTTTGAAGTTCAAATTCATTTTTAACCTTTGGGAAATACAGTACTCCTGTTAGGTTAAATGGATAATCCACATTCAGGTGAATCCAGAAAAGTGGATCTTCACTCATTGGATACAGTTCCTTGTAGAACTTCAGGTAATCTTCATCTGTAAGATCATTTGGTGAAAGCGTCCAAATAGGATTGGTTTCATTGATGATATTATCAACCTCAACAGATTTCCATTTCTTTTCACCCTTGTCATCTACTCCATCTTCAACGTTCTCTGATTTGGTACCAAATCGAATAGGTACTGGAAGAAACTTGGCGTATTTATCTAATATACCTTGGAGTTTAAATTTATCAAGAAACTCTTCAGATTCACTATTGATATTAAGCGTAATTTCCGTTCCTCTCTCCGTTCTTTCTCCAGGACTGATTTCAAACTCAGTACTTCCATCACAGGTCCACTTGGCAGGCTCAGCACCTTCTTGATAGGACAAAGAGTCTATTACGACGGTATCTGCCACCATAAAGGCAGAGTAAAAACCTAAACCAAATTTTCCGATAATCTCATTGGCATCCTTGGCATCTTTAAATTTCTCAACAAATTCGGAAGCACCAGAAAAAGCAATCTGGTTAATGTACTTTTTGATTTCCTCTGAAGTCATCCCCAAGCCACGATCAGTGACTTTAATCCATTTGTTGTCTTCATCAAAGCTGACATCAATGGTTAGGTCACCCAACTCCCCTTTATACTCCCCTAAAGTGGCCAGTCGTTTAACCTTTTGCGTCGCATCTACTGCATTTGAAATCAACTCTCTCAGAAAGATCTCATTATCAGAATACAAGAATTTTTTGATAATGGGGAAAATATTTTCGGTATGGATTGAAATTGTACCTTTTTCCTGCATGGTATTTTTTATTTTTATTTAAACAAAGTCAATTATTATCATTTTCCTTAAATCAAGTCTTGTTCCAAACTTATTTTAATGTCAAATTGTCAGTATCCGTTCAGCAGGCAGATGGAAAGTCACTATTAAATCCGGATTCGAAGACGTGGGAAAATTAACTTTAAGTAGCTAATTAAGGTCGGCATTTTGTCAGCATTACTGTGGAAAAAAGCAATAATCTCGCCAAAATGGTGCTATTTTTTTGTTTATAATCGCTAATTACTGTATTATTAAAAATAATTAATACTTTCTTGAAAAGCATTGTATATCAGTACACTCATGATCTAAAAAATAGGTTGATCTAAGCACGCCTTTTATTTATAATCCCCGTATCAAGGTTTTTCTAAAAGGAATCAGATTAATTTAATATTATGCCAATTCATCAAAAGCTACACAGAATGCGTTTACCTATACTCCCCCTCCTCATGATCATCACCTTGTTTCTTGGAGGCTGTCAAACCGAAGCCAATGAAACGGACAATTCGAAAAAAATGGAGCTTTGGTATACTGCTCCAGCCAGTGAGTGGTTGGAAGCATTGCCGATAGGTAATGGAAGATTAGGTGCCATGATTTTTGGAGGAGTGAAGGAAGATCTAGTGCAGTTAAATGAGGAAAGCCTTTGGGCAGGTATGCCTGAAGATCCTTACCCCGAAGATGTTCGCAAGCATTATGCAGCATTCCAACAATTGAACCTAGAAGGTAAATACCAAGAAGCCTTAAATTACGGAATGGAACATTTGGCCGTATCCCCTACCTCCATTCGGTCTTATGAGCCTTTGGGCGATTTGCATATTTCTTTTGACCATCAAAAATCACCAGAAAATTACCGAAGGTCACTTGACATGGAAACTGGCGTAGTTACTTCTACCTATAGTATAAATGGAAAAAGGTTTCGCAGGGAAGCTTTTTCTTCCAATAAATACAATGTTATATTTTATCGCTTTGAGAGTTTAGATGGGGAGCCGGTAAACAGTGCTATCCGTTTTGATCGGGAAAAAGACATTGTTCAAAGCATAGACGAGGGGCAAATACTTATTATTGATGGACAGGTATTTGACGATCCTGATGGCTATGAGGACAATGTCGACGGCTCAGGCAAAACCGGATTGCACATGAAGTTCTCTTCCCAAATAACTGCAGCGTTGGACAACGGAAGTATTAGTGGCAATGAAAACACCCTCCACCTCGAAAACAGTACAGGATATACGGTTATTGTCAGTGCGGCGACGGATTATAATTTAGAAGCACTGAACTTTGACAGAAACATAAACCCAAAAAACAATGCTTTAAAAATTTTAAAAGAAGCCACTGAAACTACCTACAAAACAGCGAAAGAGGCGCATATTTCTGAACATAGTAATATGTTTAACCGGGTAGCGCTTTCTTTAGGAAGTCCACTTCAAGATACCATACCCACTGACAAACGATTGGATCAGGTTCGAGAAGGCACAAATGACAACCACATTACCGAATTGTTTTTTCAGTACGGGAGGTACCTATTGATGGGCAGTTCTGTTAATAGAGCTATTCTTCCTGCCAACTTACAAGGCATCTGGAACAAGGAAATGTGGGCTCCCTGGGAATCGGATTTCCACCTGAACATCAATTTACAGATGAACTACTGGCCTGCTGACCAGACCAATTTATCCGAAGCCTTTATTCCATTGTCAAATTTCATCGAGAAATTGGCAAAAAATGGCGAGACTACAGCACAAAATTTCATCGGTTCCTCTGGATGGATGGCACACCATGTAACCAACCCTTTTGGAAGGACTACTCCATCTGGGTCCACCAAAGACTCTCAAATGACCAATGGCTATTCAAACCCGCTTGCAGGAGCATGGATGTCCCTCTCCTTATGGAGGCATTATGAGTTCACGCAAGACCAGGACTATTTAAGGCAAACCGCCTATCCGGTCCTTGCAGGAGCAGCACAGTTTATTTTGGACTTCCTGAAGGAGAATGAAAAAGGTGAATTGGTCACTTCCCCTTCTTACTCACCTGAGAACGCCTATATTGACCCTAATACAGGCATGGCGACGAGAAACACTACGGCTGCAACCATGGACATCCAAATCATCAATGATATTTTCAATGCCTGCCTGAAAGCAGAGGAGATAATTGGAGACAAGAAATTGACAGCGGCCATAGAAAAAGCATCCAAGAAATTGCCACCGATTAAAATTGGTAAAGATGGCACGCTTCAGGAGTGGTACGAAGACTATGAAGAAGTGGAACCCGGCCATCGGCACATGTCCCATTTATATGCATTGTATCCATCTAATCAAATCACAGAGGCTACTCCTGCCTTATACAAGGCAGCCGAAAAAACCATCGAGAAAAGACTGACCTATGGCGGTGGCGGGCAAACAGGCTGGAGCAGGGCATGGATTATCAACTTCTACGCCCGCTTAAAAAATGGAGAAAAGGCCCTTGATCACATCCATCAAATGATGGCCACTCAATTGTCTCCGAACATGTTTGATCTGCTGGGAAAGATTTTCCAGATTGAAGGCAACTTTGGGGCGACAGCAGGCATTGCTGAAATGCTAATACAATCTCACGAAGAAGGAATCATCCGATTATTGCCAGCCCTACCTAAAGCATGGAACGCTGGCAAAGTAAAAGGTTTAAAAGCTAGGGGAAACTTTGAGGTAAGCATGGAATGGGAAGATGGTGAGCTTAAAAAAGCTGGAATTCTATCCATAACCGGAGGAAAAGTCAAGGTTTTGTCTCAGGGTAAAGAATGGGCAATAGACCTGAAAAAGGGAGCTTCACAAGCTATTTTATAAATGGCTATTCCGTCAATGCGAACCCTTTTTTTGGAGGGTGTTGGCGTGAGAAAGGGTGCGGCAGTCTCCTCTAATGTTGTCCCCTGAGTGGCCCCTGAGCTTGCCGAAGGGCTTGTCGAAGGGCTTGTCGAAAGTGGTGGTCCCTGAGCTTGTCGAAGGGACCGCTCAAAGTCCTACCTAAGCCTACCGATGACGAATTTATTAAGAAATTGAATCAAAATTATTATGCACTAACAAAATACTGTCAATTTTATAAAAAATTGGTAGCCCTGGAAGGACTACATCTTTGTAGCCAAGGGTGTACCGTGGTTAATGAAACAGGACACACCTGATTTTGGCGGTATTGTTGCTTTTTTTCTGCAACAATGCTGACAAAATCTCTCAAGTTAGCGCCAATATATTACATTTTTCCATGTCTAAGAATCCGGGTTAAATTGTTCCTCATGGTTTTGAAAATGCTATATTATGGAAACGTTTTTGCAACGTATAGTATAAACTAATAAAACCCGAATTGGGGAGTCACATTATGAATACAGAGACAAACAAGAAAAATGCCATCAGCTTCTATAAAACAGCCTACCTCGGGAAGCCAAAAGAGGCTGTAGAAAAATATGTGGGCAAGGATTACATCCAACACAATCCTGCAGTAGCCAATGGAACGCAAGGTTTTATCGATTACTTTGACAAAATGCAACGTGAGTATCCGGAAAAATCCATCAAATTTTTACGTTGCATCGCTGAGGGTGACCTAGTGGCCCTTCATACTCGGCAGATCTGGCCAGGCAATGACCAATACGTCACCATGGACTTTTTCAGGTTTGATGACGCCGGAAAAATCTGTGAACACTGGGATTCCAT